>FWPV01000571.1_pt1 | contig 115444 bp, 102 predicted proteins | sample 2228371 | NCBI WGS metagenome assembly FWPV01 (sample SAMEA103939776, study PRJEB20133) | metagenome | reverse complement strand
GGCCGCAAGGTCCCGGGCAGTTGGGGCCAGGCCCCTCAGCATAAACCCGTATTGGCGCAAGGTGGCCCCCAAAAAGGCGGGCACCAGACAAAATACGGCCAAAAGCGGCGCCCCGGACTGCAGGGCCAATTCCTGGGCGAACAGCAAGGCCCAGTTGTCCCTGAGCCGTTGGTCCCGGCTCAGCCACCAGACCACCGGTCCTTTGCCGGCCGGGGCCGGTTTTAGCACCCTAACCCGCCTGGGGTCCACGAGATTTGGCATCCTGACGGCGCTGCTCCTTTCCCCTTTGCCGGCGGTCAAGGCCGACGTTCCCACTTGCGCCGACCTTGGCCCCACCGGGTTGGGAGCGCCGAGCCGCCTGGAGGCGCGGCACTCCCTTTGCCTTCCCCCTGAGTATTTTGCCTTGTTCACGAAATTCGTCCCAAGTAAAGCGAATGCTTGGCTCTTTCGGTATCAGAGCTGTCCGGTAGGGATTTTGCATGATCGAGCTTTTAAGCCCCCTCCCCACGGGGGGAGGGGGTTGGGGTGCCACCCCCACCCCAGCCCTCCCCCATCACAGGGGGAGGGAGTCTGAGATGCAGGTTCTTCCATGTCCGGAGGTCTTTTTGATATGCGCCCCCTCTTCTCTCAGAGCCGAAACATCAAGGATAGGGGACGATATCATTGTCAGAGATGCCTTATGCGCCAAAGTCGTGCCGGGCAGCATTGTTTTGGTATAATAATTAAAATTGGCTGGCGTCAGAGGGGTGAGGCGGCCTGGCTGTCGTTCCTGGCCGACCCGATGTACGCCGCCTGACAGGGGGCGGGCATCGGGGAAATGCCCACGATCCCCCGGCCGGCCGTTTCATTTTTGCCATATCATAGCAAAATGCAGGAGAGTTGCGGGAATTTCATGCGCGTATCCCCCAGTCCCACCCGGTCCCGCAAACGCTTGATGATCACCGGCCTGGTGCAGGGCGTGGGTTTTCGGCCCTTTATCTACCGATTGGCCCGGGAACTTAACTTGGCGGGCTGGGTGCGAAACACCTCCCGGGGGGTGGAGGTCGAGGTGGAGGGCGATCCCCCGGCCCTCAGCCGTTTTCTTTGGCTGCTTCCCCGTCAGGCCCCCGCCCTGGCCCGGGTGGACAGGGTGAGCAGCACTGAGGCAGAACCCCTGGGGGAGGAGGATTTCGCCATCCTGGAAAGTCGGGAAGGGGCCGACACCCAGCCGGCCATCCCCCCGGACGTGGCCCTGTGCCCGGATTGCGCCCGGGAGGTCCTGGATCCTGCGGACCGCCGCTTCCGCTACCCCTTTACCAACTGTACCAATTGTGGGCCCCGCTTCACCATCATCCGCCAGGTGCCGTACGACCGGGTCCAGACCACTATGGCCGCCTTTGCCATGTGTCCAGCGTGCCGCCGGGAATATGAAAACCCGGGGGACCGGCGCTTTCACGCCGAACCCACCGCCTGTCCGGCCTGTGGCCCCCAGGTCTGGCTGGAATGGAACGGCGCCGTGCTTGGAGGCGATCCCTTGGCGACCGCAGGCCAACTCCTGCAAGCCGGCTATATTGTGGCCGTCAAGGGGTTGGGGGGGTTCCACCTGGCCTGCGATGCCCGGAATCGGGCCGCCGTCTCCACCCTGCGGCAGCGAAAGGGCCGCCGGGACAAACCCTTTGCCGTGATGGTCCGGGATCTGGAGGAAGCGCATCGGCTGGCCCTTTTGGATGATGCCGGGCTGGCTCTGCTGCGTTCCCCGGCTGCGCCCGTGGTGCTGACGCCCCGCCGGGAACATGCTCCTCTGGCTCCCGAGGTGGCCCCCGGCCATGGGCTGGTGGGGCTGCTGCTCCCGTACACGCCTCTGCATCTCCTGCTGATGGCCCACGCTCCCGCCGCCCTGGTCATGACCAGCGGCAATTTGAGCGAGGAACCCCTGGTATTCCGTAATGACGAGGCCCGTCAGAAACTGACGGCCTTGGCCGATGCGTTGTTGCTCCATGACCGCGACATCCAGGTGCCCTGCGACGACTCGGTGGTGCGGCTGGTGGAGGGCCGGGCTCTTCCCATCCGCCGGGCCCGGGGCTACGTGCCCTTGCCGGTGGCCCTGCCGGTGGGTGCTCCGCAGGATCTGCTGGGGGTGGGCGCGGCGCAGAAGAACACCTTCTGCCTGGCCTGGGGAGACCAGGCCCTCCTCAGCCAGCACATCGGCGACCTGGACACGGTGGAGACGTATGACTATTTTTCCCTGGCGGTGGCGCACCTGAAGGCGCTGAGCCGCCGGGAGCCCCGAGTGGTGGCCCATGACCTCCACCCGACCTATCTCAGCACCAGATATGCCATGGAGTTGGCCGGGTGGCGGCGGGTGGGGGTGCAGCACCACCATGCCCATGTGGCCGCCTGCCTGGCGGAGCATGGCCGCACCGGACCCTGTCTGGGTCTGGCCCTGGATGGCACCGGCTTCGGCCCCGACGGCACGGTCTGGGGCGGGGAACTCCTCTTGGCGGATTTACGGGATTTTACCCGCCTGGGACACCTGCGGCAGGTCCTTCTGCCCGGCGGCGAGGCCGCCATCCGCCAGCCGGTCCGCATGGCCCAGGCTTATCTGCACGCCGCCTTTGGCCCGGAATCCCCCCGCCTGGCCGAGGCGCTGGGGCTGCTCCTCCCCCCTTTGGAGCAACAGGTACTGCACCGGCAGTTGGCCACCGGCTGGCATTCGCCCCTGACCTCCAGCGCCGGGCGCTTGGCGGACGCCCTGGCCGCCGCCCTGGGGGTGTGCCGGGTGCGCACCTATGAGGGTCAACCCGCCATTCATCTGGAAATGGCCGCCCAATCCCAAGAGGAGGCCTGCTACTCGTTCCCGGTGCACTGGGTGGAGGGTCGCCTGCTTTTCGAGGGCCCGGCCCTCTTTCGCCAGGCGGTGGAGGATTTCCTGGGGGGCGCGTCGGCGGCCGCGGTGGCCGGCCGTTTCCACGCTTCTTTCACCGCGGGTCTGGCCCACGCTTTGGTGTTGGCCAGGGAGCATACCGGCCTCAACCTCGTGGCCCTCTCCGGCGGCGTGCTCCAAAACGCCCTGGTGCTCACCGGCCTCACCCGGCGCCTGACGGCTCTGGGCTTTGAGGTCCTGACTCACTGCCTGACCCCGCCCAACGACGGCTGCATCTCCTTGGGCCAGGTGGCGGTGGCCGCCGCGCGGCTGCAAGCGGGCGAGGGATACATGCAGAAGGGGAGGAGGGTTGCCCATCCCCCCTCCTTTGTGACCGACCTCCGATCTGGGAGGGGGGTTCAGAAAGAGATTTTCAGGTAAGGACCATATATGTGTTTGGCCATACCCATGCAGATTGTGGCAATTGACGGACCGGTGGCGGTGGCGGAAGTGGACGGCGTCCGGCGCCAGGCCCGCCTGGACCTGCTGCCCGAGGCCCAGGTGGGGGACTACATTTTGGTGCACGCCGGCCTGGCCATCGCCACGGTGGACGCCGAAGCTGCCCAGGAAACTTTGGCGCTTTTGAGGCAGTGGGCCGATGAAGTTCAGTAAGGAGTTCCGGGACCAGGACCTGGTGCGGGAATTAGCCCGCCGCTTGGCCCGCGTGGCCGCCGGTCCGGCTACCTTCATGGAGGTCTGCGGCACCCACACCATGTCCGTGGCCCGCTTCGGGCTTAAGGCCCTGTTGCCGCCGGGGGTGCGGCTCGTTTCCGGCCCTGGCTGCCCGGTATGCGTCACCGACCAGGCCGACATGGACGGCTTTTTGGCCTTGGGCCGCCGACCGGGGACTATTTTGGCCACTTTCGGGGACATGCTGCGGGTTCCAGGGAGCGTCACTTCCCTGGAGCGGGAGAGAGCCCGGGGGGTAGCGGTGCAGGTGGTTTACTCGCCTCTGGACGCGGTGGATCTGGCCCGCCAGCGGCCTGACCGGGAGGTGGTGTTCTTCGGGGTGGGCTTTGAAACCACGATGCCCGCCAGCGCCTTGGCCATCCGGGCCGCAGCCGCCGGACACCTGGACAATTTCTCGATCTATTGCGTTCACAAGACCATGCCGGCAGCGCTCAGGGCCCTGTTGGCCAGCGGCGCGGTGCAAATCACGGGCCTGCTTCTTCCGGGCCACGTCACCGCCATCATCGGAGCTGGGGCGTATGACTTCATCCCGGCCGAGTTCCACCTTCCCTGTGCCATTGCGGGGTTTGAACCGTTGGATATTCTGCTGGGCCTGGAGGCCCTGCTCCAGCAGGCCAGAGATGGCCGGGCCCAGGTGGCCAACGCCTATCCCCGGGCGGTGCGCCTGGCCGCCAACCCCAAGGCCCAGGAGCTCTTGGCAGAGGTCTTTGCTCCCTGTGAGGCCGCCTGGCGGGGGCTCGGCCCCATTCCTCGAAGCGGCGTGCGTCTTAAGCCGGCTTATGCCGCCTGGGATGCCCGGGAGCGCTATGCCGACCTCCTGGCCGGGGTGCCGGCGCCCAAACCCAGCGGCTGCCGCTGCGGCGAGGTGCTCCGGGGGGTCCTGGTCCCCCAGGCTTGCCCGCAGTTCGCCTCGCCCTGCACTCCTTCCCAGCCCTTGGGCCCCTGCATGGTCTCCAGCGAAGGGGCCTGCGCGGCGGCCTTTCGGTATGAGAGGTGAAGGTGGGGGCTTCGCCCCGGCTATCAAGCGGCAAGGATGCATCCATGGATCTGGTGCTCTTGAGTCATGGCGCAGGGGGGCGGGAGATGGGGGAGTTGATCCGCCGGGTGTTCCTGGAAGCCTATGGCCCGGCGGATTATGCCGGGGATGACAGCGCGGCGCTCACCCTCACCTCCTCCCGCATTGCCTTTACCACGGACTCCTTCGTGGTTGACCCCATTTTCTTTCCCGGCGGCGACATCGGCCGCCTGGCAGTGGCCGGTACGGTGAACGACCTTCTCACCGCGGGGGCAAGGCCGGTGGCCATTGCCGCCTCGTTTATCCTGGAAGAAGGCCTTGAGGTCGCGGCGCTCTCCCGCATCGCCGCCTCGATGGCGGCCACCGCCCGGGAAAGCGAGGTGTGCATCGTCACGGGCGACACCAAGGTGGTGCCCCGGGGTTCGGCGGACAAAATCTTCATCACCACCACCGGAGTGGGGGAAATTATCGCACCGGGAATCAGCGGCCGGGCGATTGAGCCGGGGGATGCGGTGCTCCTCACCGGCACCGTGGGCGACCATGGAACCGCGGTCATGTTGGCCCGGGAAGGCCTCCTGGAGGGCGGCCCCCTGGTCAGCGACGTGGCGCCCCTCACGGACCTGGTGCTGGGGCTGTTGGCGGCGGGGGTGGAGGTGCACGCCATGCGGGATCCCACCCGGGGCGGCATCGCCGCGGCCCTGCATGAACTGGCCCGCCAATCCCAGGTGGCATTGGAGATTGAAGAAGCAAAGGTGCCCCTGGCCCCGGCGGTGGCCGCCGCCTGTGAGGCTTTGGGACTGGACCCGTTTCAGGTGGCCAACGAGGGGAAGATGTTGATTTTTGTACCTGAAGCCCAGGCCGCCCGGGCCTTGGAGGTCATGCACCGCCGCCGCTACGGCGAGCGGGCCGCCCTGATCGGCCGGGCGATCCGGGAGCCGGCCGGCCGGGTCCTCGTGTACACCGCCCTCGGTACCAGCCGCTTTTTGGAGCCCCCCACCGGCGAACTGTTGCCCCGCATCTGCTGAGGGCCCCCGGAGACGCAGGTCCTTTCCCTCCCCATTGCCCCGGCAAAACCAGGTTAGGGAAAAACGTCAAGGTCCTTCGCCACTGACCGGCGGGGTGGGGGTCTGCTCCCCGGCTTGGGAGGGGATGGCTGCGGAAAGGCAGAGGAGCGGCGGTTCCGGGCGGGTTTCCCTCCCGTTCCCGAATTTCCCCAAATAGGCGGCTGCGCGCCCGGGATTTTCCATCCCCGGGAATCGGTGGGAACCTGCAAAGGAGGAGGGAGCCACTGGGTTCCCGGGGGGAGGAGCCTCCCCCCGGGGTGGAGGGGTGGAGAAGGGACAAGCGGCGCCCCTTCCGGTTATTTGTGGCATTGGGTGCAGGTTTTGCGGTTCCGCACCATACTCTTGGGGGCCACCTGATGGTAGAGGGCCAGGTAGCGTTTGGTGGTTACCGGGTATTTGGTTCCCAGGATTTTATTGAAGGTCATCTGATAGCCCTGGGCAAAGGCCAGATCAAGCTGCGTCTGATTGCCTCCGGAACCCCAGAGGGTGGTGGATTTCACCGGGATGAGCCAGTCATTGGCATCCACCAGCATGGTGTTGATGTGCTCTTTGAAGGGATAGTACTTGCCGGCCGTGGAGCCGCCCGGTTTGGCGGAACTGGGCCCGGCGATCAAATGGCTGCCGTCGCTCAGCTCCGGCAGAGGCTGCCCCAGGGCGGCGAAGAAGGAAGTGCCGTCAAACTTCAGGAGCTTGGGCGTCACCGGAGCCGTGGCCATTTTGCGGGTGGCCTCCCAGCGGTCGCCGTATAGGGTGAGCTTGGTGAAGTCCCGGCCCAGCTCGGTGAGCAACCCCCGGCCATAGGTGGGGATGTGGCAGGCGGTGCAGTCGGTGCGAGAGAAATGTTTGTTCAAATCCCCGTCGTCATGCGGCGCGCTGCCGTGGCAGGTGGTGCAGGTCTTCATAGCCGAAGCCCCGGGGTCGCTCACCCGCAGATCCGCGCCCTTGCCGGCAATCTTGTGGGCTTTGGTGGTGTGGCAGGAGACACAGCTCAGGCCGGCTCCCCCGGCTGACGTGGGGGCCATATGAACATCCACGCTGACCGTGGGGTTGGCCATGGCCAAGTGAAGGTCGCCCTGCTTGACGCCATCGCCGCCCCCAGCCTTGGCGTGGCAGTTCAGACAGGCCTGTTTGGAGGGCGTTTTGCGGATGGCGCCCAAGACCTGGGCCATGTTCAAGGTGGGATCAGGCTTCATCACCGGGGTGCCGTTTTCCACTATGGCTACTCGCTTGTAGAGGTCGGAATGGCACACCAGACAGTCGATTTTGGCCAACTGGTCGGCCGAAGGAGTGGCCGGGAAGGCGGCGTTGCCGGGAAAGGGGGTGCCGGTGGTTGAGGGCTTGGTATTCCCGTAGCCCACGTGGCAGGTGGCGCAGCCGGCGGCGGTGGTGCTCCCCGCCGGGAACTGGGCCAGCCAGTTGATGTCCGGGAAGATGCAAAAGTCGTTGATTTTCCCCAGCTTGCCCTTCCACTGAAAATGTTCCGAGGCATAGACCTCGGCGGCTTTGCCGGAGTGACACTTGTTGCAGGTGGCGCTGCCGTTGTAGGTGGTGACGCCGTGGTGGCCGCTGGCCGCTTTCAGGGCGGTGTCGGCCGCTTCCGTGAAGCCGGTGAGGATGAAGGGCGTCAAAACCAGGGCGATCCCAATGAGGATGGCCCAAACCGGGGGATTTGGGGGGAGGGTGAGGCGGCTTGGCTGCATGAAACCTCCTTTGCTTGAGGGACCTGGGGTGCAGGCGTGGGAAACTGTGGTTGAATTTTAAAATTATGGCAAAAATTCTGTTGAATCGCTGAAAGGTATTTACAAATTATTGCTTATCACGAATATGGTCAATGCACGTTTTGATGATTCTGTGGGGCGGGGGCGGAAAAGCTCGCCAGGTCCGGAGGGAAATGGCGTTGCGGCAAGAAAAACTCACGCCTCAGAGGAAGTTAACCGCGCCCCAGAGGTGCCATCCGGGACGGGGAGCAGCAGGGCCATGCATGGGGATTAAGTTAACTTCAAATTATATTTTAACAGATGTTAAAGGTACCTGGGGACATGCCCATCTGCGTTTATCCTAAATATTTCTGAAAACGCCACACGCTCACCGTCAAGAGGCACCCTCCCAAAATCCCCAGGCCGGCCACCTGGGGCCATAAAATTGTCAGGCCCACGCCCTTCAGAAACACGTCCTGGATGATGATGATGAAATAGCTGAGGGGGTTAAGATAGGTGAGATACTGCACGGGCAGCGGCATATTGGGGATGGGGAAGATCAGACCGGAGAGGAGGAAGGCCGGGGTGAACACAAAGGTCCCCGCCATCATGGCCTGTTGCTGGGTGCGGGAGACGGTGGAAATCAGAAGCCCCAAGCCTACAGAGTTGAACAGAAAAAAGAGCGTCCCCAAGAGCAGGGTGGCTACGCTCCCCCGGAAAGGCACCGCAAACCAGAAGATGCCCACCGCGGTCACCAGCACCACGTCCGCCAGGGCAATGAGCACAAAGGGGATGGATTTCCCCAGGAGAAACTCCAACGGTCGGATGGGAGTCACCAGGATCTGCTCCATGGTGCCCAGTTCCCTTTCCCGCACCACCGCCAAGGCGGTCAGCATCAGGCTCACCAAAAGGACCACCATGGCGATGACCCCCGGGACGAAGGACCAGCGGCTGAGGAGATTGGGATTGAACCAAGCCCGGGGCTCCAGCCTGACCGGCTGACTGAGGCTGGCCGGCAGGCCCAGGGCCTGGAGCCGCCGGGCCGCCAACTCCGCCTGGTAGTCCGCCAGGATGCTCCCGGCATAGCGGGACACCACCAAGGCGGTGTTGGAATCGGTGCCGTCAATGACAAGCTGCAGCCGGGCCGGCCGCCCCGCCGCGAGCTCCCGGTCGAAGTCCGGGGCCACGTTAAGGGCCAGGGTGATGCGGTTTCGGTCCATGAGGTAACCGATCTGCCCCGGCTGTTCCAGGTGGTGGGAAAGGTCGAAATACTCCGTGGGCCGGAAGCGGTTGATGAGCTCCCGGCTTTCCGGGCTGCGGTCCGCATCGTAGACTGCGGTAACCACGTGCTTGATGTCAAAGTTGATGGCATACCCATAGACAATGAGCTGGATGAGGGGCGGCAGAATGACGAACAGCCTCAACCGCGGATCCCGCAGCGCCTGAATGAACTCCTTTTTCACCAGATAGCGCAACCGCTGGTACATGGAACAACCTTTCTGAGCAGGGAAGGCCGGGCGCAGGTCCCGGAATGGTCCTCTCCGCCTCCCATGAGGCGGTGCGGGTCGGGAGGCGGAGGGAAGGGGCGGCGGGCTTGCCCCGTTCCGTTCCGGCCGCCCCCGATTTTACCGGATCTTTTTCCCGAACCGGCGTTGGGCCGCCACCAGAAAAAAAGCGGCGAAACCCAGCAGAATGAGAACTTCATCCCATAAGATGGCCAATCCGGTGCCCTTGAGGTAAATGCCTTTGGAAATGGTGACGAAATAGCGGGCGGGCACCACATAACTTATGGCCCTCAGGGCCAAAGGCATCTGTTGAATGGCAAACACAAAGCCGGACAGCAAAAAGGCCGGCAAAAAGGTGAGCAGGGTGGCCATTTGGTAGGCCTGCAGCTGGTTGACGGAAAGCACTGAAATGAGGAGCCCTTGCCCCAGCATGACCACCAGGAACAGGGCGGAAAGCAAGATGAGCAGGGGGATGCTGCCCTTCAGAGGGACTTGGAACAGATGCTGGCCCATCCCCAACACGATGAACATGTCCACCATGCCAAGAATGAAGTAAGGACCCAGTTTTCCCAGGATAAGTTCCCATTTTTTCAAGGGTGTGGCCAACAAACCCTCCAGACTGCCCCGCTCCGCCTCCCGGACGATGGTCAAGGCCGTCAGAAGTGAGCCCACCATGGTCATGATGACCACGATGAGCCCGGGGACAATGAAGTTTTTGCTCTCCAGGTCCTCGTTGAACCACACCCGTACATCGCTCCGGAGCAAAACCGGCGGCTGCGGGAAGCCGCGGGCCGTCAGACGCTGGCGGACCGTCTCCCGATTGTAATCCGCCACCACGCTTTGGACGTAACCCAAGATGATGTTGGCGGTGTTGGCCTCGGTGCCGTCCAGAATCACCTGCACCGCGGCGGTGTCCCCTTCTTTCAGCCGGCGGGAGAAATCGTAGGGGATGACCAGGGCCAGCCAGATGCGGCGCCGGTCCATCAGGCTGCTCAACTCCTCTTGGGTCCGGACGTGAGCCGCCAGGGTGAAATAGCGGGAGGCGGCGAAATGCTGCAAAAAATCCCGGCTCAGGCGGCTGTTTTCCTGATCCCACACCGCGGTGGGCACCTCGGTGATGTCGAAGGTCAGGGCATAGCCATAGAGGAGCAAAAGCATCACCGGCAGCATGATGGCCTGCACCAGACTGGACAGATCCCGCCGGATGTGCAGGAGCTCTTTGCGGAAAACCGCCCCGGTGCGCTGCCAGTTCATGATGGGGCGTCCTTGGCCCCCCGGGTCAGAGCGATGAAGGCGTCCTCCAAAGTGGGCGGCACGGGTTTCAGGACCTTCAACGCCACCTGGCGGGCGGCCAGTGCCTGACTCAGGAGCGCCTCGGCCGGGACCTCAGGGGGGAACACCACGTGCAGCCCGGCCCCGAAAACCGAGACTTCCGCAACTTCAGGGAGGCGGCGGGCGGCCTCCAGGGCCTCTCCCAGCTGCTCCGGATGAACCGGATAAGCTGCCAAGATCCGGTGGGACACCGCGGCCTTGAGCTCCCGTGGGGTTCCCTGGGCAATGACACGGCCCTGGGAAATGAGGACCAGCCGGTCGCAAAACTCGGCTTCGTCCAGATGGTGGGTGGTGACCAACACGGTGACCCCTTGGGCCGCCAAGGCGTAAATCAGGTCCCAGAAATTCCGTCGGGAAATGGGGTCCACACCGCTGGTGGGCTCATCCAGGAAAAGCAAGGCGGGTTCGTGCAGCACGGCGGAGGCCAGGGCCAGACGCTGCCTCAGCCCCAAGGCCAAGGTGCGGGTCACATCCTGACGCCGCTCCCACAGACCCACCAGGTCCAGCACCTCCCGCACCCGCTCTTTTAATCTGGCTTCGGGAAGTCCATAGACCCCGCCAAAAAATTCCAAGTTCTCCGAGGCGGTCAGGTCCTCGTAAAGGGAGAACCGCTGGGAAAGGTAGCCCACCTGTTCCTTGATGCGGTGCTGTTCCCGGATGATGTCGAAGCCTGCCACCTGTCCGGAACCGGCGCTGGGCTTGAGCAACCCCAGGAGCATGCGGATGGTGGTGGACTTGCCGGCGCCGTTGGGCCCCAAAAACCCGAAAATTTCCCCCCGGGACACCGCAAAGCTCACCCCGTCCACCGCCCGAAAGGGGCCGAAATCCTTGGTCAGGTTCTGCACCACGATGGCCTGCGCCATGACGGCTTCCGGTAAGGAAAGGGCCGAGGTCCACGACCCTTCCCCGGGCCTCACCCGGGCATTCCTACTCCAGGAGGACCACCGCCTCGGCGGGCATGCCGGGCTTTAACTGGTGCTGGGGGTTGTCCACCCGGATCTTGGTGCGATACACGAGGGTGACGCGCTCTTTGAAAGTTTCCACCATTTTGGGGGTGAATTCCGCTTTGGCGGCGATGTAAGAGACCCAGCCGGGATAGATTTTCCCAGGGTAGGAATCAGTGGTGACGCGGGCCTTCTGGCCATAGCGGACTTTGGCCAGATCGGTTTCCGGGATCCAGCCTTCGAGCCAGACGTTGTCCAGATCGCCCAGGGTGAGGATGACCGTGCCCACCGCAACTGCCTGCCCAGGTTCCGCCGGCCGGACCAGAACCACGCCGGTCCCCGGCGCCCTGATGGTCGCGTAGCCCAGGCGGGTGTGGGCCAGCTCCAGGTTGGCCTTGGCCTGTTCCCACTCGGCCCTTCCCTGCTCCACGTCTTCGGCGCGGAAGCCTGCGCGCATCAGGTCATACCGTTCCCGGGCCCGGGCCAGGGCTTCCTTGGCCATGAGAAAGGCGGCTTCGGCTCGGTCCCGGGTCTGGGCGGCCACCACCCGGCGGGCATAGAGGCCTTCATAGCGGGCAAAGTCACGGGCCTTTTCGTCATAGTCAGCCTGGGCCTGAGCCAGGGCGGCTTTGGCTTCCCGGACCTCCTGGGGCCGGTAGCCGGCCTCAAGCCGCTTCAGATTGGCCTGGGCAGCCTGGAGGCGGGCGGCGGCCGCGGCCACTTCCTGACGCAGGTCCTGGGCCTCCAGTTCCGCCACCACCTCCCCGGCCTGGACCTCCTGGCCCTCCTGGAAGTGGATGGCCTTGATGATGCCGGGGACCTTAAAGCCCAGATTGGTCTCGGTGGCTTCGATGTGACCGGTGAGGCGAAGCCCCGGGGGCAACGCGGTGTTCTGGCGCCAACCCCAGAAGGCCGCCATCCCCAGCAGAAGAACTGCCCCCAAGACAATCGCCACCGGCCGGAACATGGTTTTCACCCGCACCTCCGTGTCCCTCCAGGTCAGCCAAGTCAGGGAGAAACTTATTTAGGCAAGGGCCGGGTAGCCCTGAAGCCGCTTCCCCCAGGCCGCGGTCCGCTCCCCGAGCGCCTTCTATTGTTCCTTGAACTTCCTCCGGAGTCAATCTCCCCGCGACCTTTCCTCCAATGAAGGCTCCTTGCGGTCTCCATACCGGAGCAAAGGGGGGAAGACCTCCGGGCCGGAGCGCCCCCGTGAGACTGATTAGGCGGAGGCGGTGAATCCGGGACCACCAGTCGGCCGCGGCGGTCTTTTCCGCTTCCAGGGGCAGGACTAACGGGAAGCGGGCGGGATGATCAGGGTGGCTTTCAGGCCTTCTTTGAGCGTCAAGTCGGGATTGGGGAGCACAAATTCCGCTTCAAAATAGGAAGGCTGCTCGAGGGCAAGGGCTTGGGGCGACCACGGCAGCCTGGAGAGGCGGGCGACAAAGGTGCGGCCGGGCAGGGATTCCACCGTCACCCGGGCCTCGGCCTGCGAAGAGAGCCGGGTGGCTTCCCGTTCATGAACCCGCGCCTTGAGCACCATGGGATCCATGACCCCCACCTGGACGACCGGCTCCCCGCCCTTCAGTTCGGCTCCCACCCGCAGCTCCGGGTGGATCCAGACCACGTGGCCGCGTATGGGGCTCAGGAGCACCGCGTCCGACGGGGGGGTATCCCCCTGGACCGGCACCCCCAGTTGGGTGCTTAGAAGTTGGCGATCATCCCGGGCCAGGCGCCGCTCCTGGGCCAGGCTCTGGTTCAGCGCGGCCCGGGAGCGCTGCAGGGCCTGCACCTCCTGCTCCGTCTGCGCCAGGCTTTGCCGGGAGGCAAGGTTTTCCTGCGCCAGGGTCTGGGTGCTCCGCTGGCGTGCTTTGAGGGCGGCCAATTCCCGATCCGTTTGGGCCAGTTTCAGTTCCAGTTCCGGGATGCGGGGCGGGGCCAGGCGCCGGCTGAGGGCGAGCCTCGCCTCCGGATCCAGCCGGTAGCGGGCCACCACCTCGCCCTCCTTAACCGCCTGCCCCGGTTTGATGGACAGGGCCGTGATTTCCCCGGTGAACGGCAGGAGGAGGGATCGTTTGAGGGAACAGAAGAGCTTGCCGGAAAGCTGCACCTCCGGGCCCGGCGGGGTGGAAGGAGACTCCTGGTCGCTGCTGAAGGCCGATCCGGATACGGGCGGGAACACGGAAAGCAGCAACAGGAAAACCAGGCGAGGCCATCCGCGGCGTTGGCGGTGGACCCGAGCGCGGCTCGGTGGCCGGGCTCCAACCCCAACATCCCTCCCAGGGACAGGAAACCTGTTCATACCATGTCAGCCATCATGTGGGAAATTTGCCTTACGGAAGCCAGGCGCCCTCGGACACATATCTCCGCACCAAATCGCCGCAGAGGTGCCGACCCTCCAAAAGGGCTTGCTGATACTCCAGTTGTTTGAGGATTGCCTGGCCTTCGGCCTCCAGCCGGGCCCGCCGGGCGGCCAGGGCGAGGGCCAGTGCCTCGCCGCCCTGATACTTCAACTCCCCTTGGCGCTCCTTCAGAGTGGCCAAGGCAAGCTGGGAAAGGGACAACTGCCAGGCAGCCCGGCTGGTCTTGATTTTCTGCTGGACTTCCCGCCACTTACTGCGGAAATCCCGCTCTTTGACCTCCGCCTCGGCCTCCGCCTGGGACAGCATGGTCTTCTGCCGGGAAACATCCCGCAGCCGTTTGAAGCCGTCGAATACCGGCCAGGTCAGGCCCACGGAAAAGAAATAGCCCCGCACCCCGGTGAGGGTGATGGGGTCAGGAGTCTGGACCGCGGCAGTGAGGCCGGGCAGGAGCCTGAGTTTGGCTAAGGTGATGTGCCAGGACTGCAGCTCTTTCTTCAGGTTTTCAATGCGCCCTTCCAAAGAACGGGGAGGCAGCGCCTCCCAATCGTAGCGTTCCGCCTCCCCCAGCACCTGGCGGGCTCCCGTGTGGGTGGCAAAGCGCAAAGCTTGGCTGGGCTTCAGCCCCAGGAAGGAGCGGATCTGCTCCTGAAGCCGCTTGTGGGTCTCCTGCCAGCGCTCCTGTTCCAACTTGGCCACCTCCAACTCCTGGGCGGCGATCTTGACTTCCAGGTGGCTGATTTCCCCCAGTTCCAGCCGGCGCTGGGCATAGGTCAGGTTCTGGCCGGCCACTTCCAGGATTTTTCCCTGCAGGACCTGCAGGCGGGACACGGCTTCCATCTCCAGAAACCCGTTGCCCAACTCCTTCAGCCCCTGGGAGATTATCTGGAGGTGGGACAGGACGGCCACCTGCTTCAAAAGTTGCCGGACCTTGACACCGAAGTGGGCGGTGAGGGGATTCCAGGACTCCACCGCGACATCCACGGCATAATCGGTGGGATTGCTGAGGTTGGCCCGGCTGGGCTGGCTGAGGTAGTATTTGGCTCGCAGGTTGATGGTGGGCAGGTAGTCCGATTTGCTGTCTTGTTCATCCAAGCGCCGGACTTCGATTTCCAGGGCGCTTTTGGCGAAATAGGGGGACTGTTGCAGAGCCAGCTTGGCGCAAGAATCGAAGTCGACCGGGGCCGGCAGGGCTGCGGCGGGCTCTGGCTCCCGGGCGGCGCCACTGCCGGCCGCGGCCGGCAGGACGGAGCATGCCAGCCATCCCAGCAGGGGGAGCGCGCTTATCGCCGTCCAGAGCAGGCGAACCCCGATGGTTCTGCCGCCGGCGGCCGAGTCGGAGCCGGCTTGCGACCTTGGCCTCACCCCGTGTTCCTTTCTAATCGGTCCGCCCCAGCCTCCTCCAGACGGCCGTCTCGCAGGGGCAAGATCCGGGTGCAGCGAGCGGCGATCTCCGGGTCATGGGTGACGACAATAACCGCGGTGTCGCCGGCGCTGATGATCTCCGTGAAATGATCCATCACCAGATGGCCCTGCCGATGATCCAGTTGCCCGGTGGGTTCGTCGGCCAGGATGACTTGGGGCCGGTTGACCAAGGCCCGGGCCACCGCCACCCGCTGCTTTTCTCCGCCTGACAGGTGGTTGGCGGGATGGTGCAGACGATGTCCCAGGTTCACCTGCTCCAGGGCCCGCACAATCCGGCGGCGGCGCTCCCGCCGGGCCACCCCGGCGTAAATCAGGGGAAATTCCAGATTTTCATACACCGTGGAGTTTTCCAGCAAGTCGCAACTCTGAAAGACAAAGCCCAGGCGTTCGCGGCGGCAGGCGGCCTGGGCGCGGCGATCCAGACCCAGGACGTCGTGGCCCGCCAGCCAATACGAGCCGCTGCTGGGGGAAAGCAGCAGGCCTAAGATAAAAAGCAAGGTGGACTTGCCGGAGCCTGAAGGGCCCATAATGGCGAGCAGCTCCCCCGGGAAAAGGGCCAAGCTGACCCCTTTGAGCACCTCAATGGCGCCGGCCCCGTTTTGAAAGGTCTTGGTCAGGTGCCGGGCCTGAATCAGGGAGCCGTCGGAGTTCAGTCGCGGACCGGGGCTATTCATAACGCGTGGCCGCCACCACTTCCATGCGGCTGGCTTTGAGGGAGGGGTACAGGCCGGCCCCTAGCCCCATAATGAAAGCCACCGCCAGACTGATGCCCAGGCCGCTAATGAACAGCTCTTCCTGGGGGCGTTGGCCCAGCCACCCGCTCACCAAGGCCACCAGCAGGCGGCCGACCCCCAGGCCCAGCAAGGCGGCCCCCAGGCTCAGGCACAAGGCCTCGGTGAGGAACTGGGCCAGGATGTCCCGGTCCTCTGCGCCCATGGCCTTTTTCAGGCCGATTTCCCGGGTGCGGGATTGGACCGCAGCGCTCATGACATTCCAAATGCCCACTCCCCCCAGGAGCAACGTCATGAGGCTGGCCAGGTAAACGAAGCATTCAATCCACCAGGCCACCCGCTGCACCCGCCGCAAGGCCTCCCAGAGCACCCAGACGGTGAGGCTTTCCGTTGACTGGTAGGCCCCCACCACCTGGGGGATGGCCCCGGCCACCGCTTCCACGTCATCCCAACTGGCGCAGCGCAGGATGAGGCGGTCCGGGCGGGTGTCCCCCCGCAAACGGTCCTGGGCCGTGGTCAGGGGGATGAACAGGGAGCGGGAGGTGCTGTAGTCATCCAGCCGGATGGTCCCCACCACCTGGTAGAGGTCGGAGTCCACTTCCACGGTCCGGCCCAGAGGATTTTGGGCGCCGAACAGCTTCTGCGCCAGGCTGGTCCCCAAAACGCAATGCTGCTGCCGGGACCTTACCGCCCCGGCAGCGAAGAGCACCCCCTGGTCCGCCTGGAAATTCCGAAGCCTCCAGTAGCCTTCATCCACCGCCCAGACCGTGGTCTGGAGGCGTTGTCCGCCGCTGGCCACGGTAACCGGCCGCAAAAAGAATTCGCTTACTTCCGCCACTTGGGGCAGGCGGCGGAGCGCGGCCACCGTGGCTGGCCAAAACCAGGGAGCGGGGAGGTCCGGACTGATGTCCCAGTAGCAGCGGATGAGGGTGGCGCCGCCGATGAGCTCCAAGTCCTGGTTGAAGTTTTTCTTCACGTCCCGGCCGATGGTGATGACGGTGGTGAAGCTGGCCACTCCCAGGGCGATGGCCAGGATTACCCCCCAATACCGGCGTCGGTGGCGGAATACCTGGCGAATGCTGACTCTGAGGAGATCATCAACGCGCATCGGCCTCGTGTAGCGACCTCGGGCCTCCCTGGGGCAGTCGGTCTGTCCCCCTAAAAACCCTGGAGCGGGGTTCGTTGAGGCGGAGGCGAGGCAAGGGCGTCGACCTCCTCCAGGTCCTGGGCCCGTAAGCGGTGCTTGTGGGCCATGCGGTCCAGGACCTCCAGGATAAAATCCAAGTGGCGGTCTTCATGGGTGCTCATGAAGGCGGTGCGGATCACTGCCCGGCCCCGGGGCACCGCCGGATATACCGCCGGCAGGGCGAAGATCCCTTCCTGGAACAGTTCCGCCGCCACCACTCCGGCCTTTTCTTCCTTGCCGATGATGACCGGGATCACCGGGGTCCGGCCGTCGCCGGTGAGCAGCCCGATTTCCCGGTAACCGGCGTGAGCCCGGCGGGTGAGCTGCCACAGGCGGGCCAGACGCTGAGGTTCCTGGCGGATGATGTCCAGGCAGGCCAATACGGTGGCCGTGCAGGAAGCCGGCAGACCGGCAGAGAAAATCAGGGTGCGGGAGTGGTGCTGGAGAAAATCCATGACTTCATCGTCGTCGCCGGCGATGAACCCCCCCACCGAGGCCAGGGCCTTGCTAAACGTGCCCATGATAAAGTCCACCCGGTGGCTGACGCCGAAGTGCTGGGCGGTGCCCCGTCCCTCAGGCCCCATGACCCCCAACCCGTGGGCGTCGTCCAGGTAAATGAGAAGGTCGGGGTGGTCATCTTTCAGGTGCACCAGGTCCTTCAGGGGCGCCAAGTCTCCCGACATGCTGAACACCCCTTCGGTGAGAAGCATCATCAGGCCGTGTCCCGGCCTTTTGCTCCTGGCCTGGGCAATTTTGCGACGGGCGTCGGCCACGTTGTTGTGGGCAAAGGGAATGAGGCGGGCCCGGGAGGCTTGGCACCCGTCGAAGATGCTGGCATGATTTTCCCGATCGCAGAAAATCAGGTCCTGGGCCCCCAAAAGCGTGGCGATGGCCCCCAAATTGGTGCTGAAGCCGGTGGCATGGACCAAGGCCCGCTTTTTGCCCACGAACTCGGCCAAACGGGCTTCCAACTCCTCATGGAGCGTCAGGTTGCCGCATAAAAAGCGGGAGCCCCCCGGGCCGGTGCCCCAGCGCCGCAAGGCGGAGGCCGCCGCCTCCTGCACCCGGGGATCATGGCTGAGCCCCAAGTAATCATTGGAGCCCAGCATCACCAAGCGGCGGCCGTTGACCTCGACTTCCGGGCCCCAGGACTGGGAGATGGGCCGGAAGTACGGGTAAATTCCAAAGGTTTTCACCCCTCTGAGATAGCGGGCGAAGGGTTGGCAGCGAGCCGTCAGCAGGGGATGTGTCATGGCCGGACTATTGAGAAACCACCCTAGTCATTGAAGCAAGCCCATCTTACCAGGATTTGCCGGGGGGAGCAAGAACTCATCATCCGGAGGTGGCCGTCTTCCGCATATCCAGGCCGACCTTGACGCTGTGGTGGCGCCGTTTGTCCAGGGCGGTCTGAAACGCCTGGGCGTATTGGCTCAACGGGAAGAGGTGGGTCAAAAGCCCGGTTCGGGGATAGGTTGACCGGCTTAACAGCTCCACCGCCAGCTCATAGGTATGCACCCGCTGTCCCTGCAGGTGGACGTGGGCATACATGGCCGAGCCGGTGAGCCGAAGCTCCCGGAACCACAGACTGGAAACGTCGATTCTCCCGAGGCGGCCGGCGGTGCCCACCAACACATAAACCCCCCGGGCCTTGAGGGCCAACAGGCCGGCCTGGAAAGAGCTCCGGCTCCCCACGCAGTCAAAGAACCGGTCAGCACCCCCCTCCAAGTTGCCACCCCCCAGGGTGGTGGGCAGAAAGCGGGCCCCTACCGCCTGGGCCAGGTCGCGGCGGGACGGCGACAGGAGCACCTCGTCAGCCCCCCCGTCCCGGGCCAGCTTGCCTTGGAAGGGGTAGCGGGCCACCGCGATGAGGCGGGCTTCGGCGTGAAGCGCCCGCAAGGCCCGGAGGAGTTGCTGGCCGATGATGCCGGCGCCGTACACCACCACGGTCTCCTGCCGGGCAGGAAAATGATCCAGCACGGGCTGCAGGGCGCTGGCCAGGGAGTCCACCAGCACCGCCTCCTCATCGGGAAGATGATCCGGCAGGCGCACCAGGTTTTCAGGCGGAGCGGCCAAAAACTCGGCCATGCCGCCCCCGGCGTCCCGCTGGAAGCCGATAAGCGGGCCGGCAGCCAAGCGGCCCCGGGTGAAATTTTCGCACAGATTGTAAGCGCCGCGGCGGCAGGCCGGACATGGCTCCAAGCCCCGGGCTCGACAGGGGAGCAAGGGCTCCACCGCCACCCGTTCGCCGCTGGCGAAGCCGGAAGCCCGAGGCGCCTCCACCACCCGGGCCACCACCTCATGGCCCAGCACGCAGGGAAAGGAGGCGTACGGCTCCAGCAAGTAGGATTCGGCGCCCTTCAGCAGATTCAGGTCCGAGCCGCAGATGCCGCAGAGGCTGCTTTGCAGGACGACCCAGCCCCGGGGCGGGGCAAAGGGGATTTCCTCCAGGCGCAAGGGGGTAAGCCGGGGAAAGAACCGGCGGGGCCGCAGAATGCCGGCCAGCCTTCCCAGCAAGTAGCGGGGAATGGAGTAATGGTAGCGCAGGGCCAACATGATTGAGAAAGAAGCGCCTGGAAAAAAGTTTTTGGCTCCCCCGGCCCTTAGTATAATGGAAGAAAGCCCCTAAGGAAAATTTCTTCTCATGCCAACCCGCAGCCATATCTCCCTGGCCGCCATCCTCAAGCATCTGCTCCGGGTGGCCCGACACCCCTGGATCGCGCAGCGCCTGGTGGCCCTGGAGGCCGAAAAATGGTTCTTTAATGTCTTATACCCCCGGGCCCGGGACGGGGTGGCCCGCAAATTGCGCCAGGTAAGCCTTCGGATCACCGACCTTTGCAATTTGCGCTGCCGTACCTGCGGTCAGTGGGGCGAGCAAGGGTTCCTGCGGCAGGCTGAGGTGGGAAAGCTCAGGGCACAGGAAGTGAGCCCTTCCCGCTACCGGGAGATTTTCTCTGACCTGGTGCGCCACGGTCACCACCCCATGGTCTATCTGTGGGGGGGAGAGCCCATGTTGTATCAGGGGATCTTGGAGGTCATCGAAGCGGCCACCTCCCTGAAGCTGCCCGTTTCCATCGCCACCAACGGCACCCGAATAGCGGCCAACGCGGCGCGACTTACCGCGGCGCCCCTTTTTCTTTTGCAGGTCTCCATTGACGGCCCCACGGCGGAGGTGCACAACCGGCTGCGTCCGAGTTCCGGGGGCGGGGATAACTTTGCGGAAATCCTGAAGGGCCTCGCGGCGGTGCGCCAAGCCCGGGCGGCCAAAGGAGGCGGGCTGCCCCTCATTGCCTCCCTTACCGTGATTTCCCGGGAAAATGCCCATTTACTGGTGGACCTGTACGAAAATTTTGCCGACCTGGTGGACTTGTCGGTGTTTTACCTTTCCTGGTGGATTGACGAGCCTGCGGCCCTAGCCCATGAACGGGACTTTGCAGCCCGCTTCGGGTTTGTCCCCCGGCTGCACCGGGGCTGGCTGGGCGACTGGCGGCCGACGGATTATCAAGCGTTGGCCGGCCAATTGCAGGCGCTGCACAGACGCTCCCGTTCCCCGGGCCGCCCGCCGGTCATCCTCCTCCCCCGTCTTCTTGCGGCAGAGGACCTGAGGCGCTATTTTACCGACCACCGGGAGCGCTTTGGCTTTGAACAGTGCGTGTCCATCTACCAGGTAACCGAGGTGGACAGCAACGGCAACGTCTCGCCTTGTCGCGATTACCACGATTACGTGGTGGGCAACATCAAGGAGGCCACCCTGACCGAATTGTGGAACGCTCCGACCTACCGGCGCTTCCGCCACAGCCTTGCCACCCGGGGCCTGATGCCGGTGTGCTCCCGCTGCTGCGGGCTGATGGGATATTGAGGGGAACGGGGAGCTGTGGCCCCCCATCATGCCCACACAGGGCGGGGCGGGCGGCGCCAAGGGGGGCGGGTGACGTTCCCGTTTGCAGGGCCTCCCCCTTACGTGCCGGTCTCCCGGGCCTGAACCAAAAACCGCATGGATCCCCGCATCGCTTACGTTCTGTTGTGGTTTCCCGAACGCACCCAGACCTTTGTTCTGGATGAGGTCAACACCTTGACCGCGCTGGGCCTTCCGGTCAAGGTCTTCACCCTTTACGGTCCGCAACGTGCCGCACGCTTGGCGGGGTTGGGGCCGGTGCGGGCGCCGGTGGAGCGACTGGGGCGGGGCGCCGTGCCCCGGATAGTTCAGGCGGTCTGGGATCGGAACCGGCGGGGGGAGGTGTGGCCATTCCTGGGGGCGGTTCTCCGGCGTCGCTGGCGGAGCCTGGAGACCGGGGCCGAGGCCTGGTGGGCCGCCTTGGCCGGGGTACATCTGGCCCGGCGGTTTCAAGAGGAGGGGATTGACCACATTCACGCGCCCTGGGCCAACGGCCCGGCCACCGCGGCCTGGGTGGCCGCCCGCTGCAGCGGCATCCCCTTTTCCTTCACCGCCCGGGCTCATGACATCCATCCTCCCGATGGAGCCCTCCAAGAGAAGCTGAGGGCCGCCGCCTTCGTGCGGGTCAATACCGCCGCCAACCTGGATTATCTCCGGTCCCTGGCCCCGGAGGCGGGCTCCCGGCTGGTGCTCATCCGAAACGGGGTTCCCTTGGCGGGGCCCGGAGGGCCTTGGGAGCGGCCCCCGGGGCCGCCCTGGCGCCTCTTTTCCCTGGGGCGCCTGGTGGAAAAAAAGGGGTTCCCGGTGCTCCTGCAGGCCTTGCGGTTGCTGCAGCAGGAGGGGCAGAGGGTGCACCTTACCCTGGCCGGGGATGGGCCGGAGGAGGCCAGGCTGAAGCGCCTGGCGCACCGCCTGGGGATCAACGGGCAGGTAACGTTTTCAGGGTTCGTGCCCCACACAAAGATCCCCCCATTATTGGCCCGCACTCACCTGTTCGTGCTCTCCTGCCGGGTATCGGCTTCCGGGGATCGGGACGGCATCCCCAACGCCATTCTGGAGGCCATGGCCCACGGGGTGCCGGTGGTGAGCACGGCGGTGGGCGGCATTCCGGAGGTGGTGCGGCCGGGGGAGACCGGCTGGCTGGCGCCCCCCGCCGACCCGGCGGCCCTGGCCGCCTGCCTCCGGGAAGCCTTGGGCAATCCGGAGGAAGCGGCCCGACGCGGCCAAGCCGGGCGGGACCTGGTGGCTCGGGAGTTCAACTCCCGGCAGAACTACGCCCGCGTGTTGGCCCTTTTCCGGCAGGCGGCAAACCGCTCCTCCCCTGGAGATGGCCCATGCTCTGGCTGACCGCCGCGGCCATGCTGTTCACCCTGGGTTTGCTGGCGGGACTTGGTTTTTGGTCCCGGGGCGTCCACAGTCCGCTAGGACTTCTGACCGGGGTTCCTTGGCCCCGGGTAAGCCTCATTGTGCCGGTGGCCGGCAAACGGCCGGGCTTGGCTGCCAACCTGCGGTCTTTGGTTGTCCAGGATTATCCCCACTTTGAGGTCATCATGGTCACCGCCGAGGCCGCCGATCCGGCGGTGCCGGAGATTCTGGCCGCCTTGCCGGGGGCCCCCCGGGCGCGGCATGTGGTGGCGGGGCCGGCCCGGGGCTGCGGGCAGAAGAACCACAATCTATTGGCGGGTCTCAAGGTGGCTGATCCGGCCGCCCAGGTCCTGGTGTTCTGTGACAGCGGCCATCGGGCTGGCGGGCAATTTTTGCGGAGTCTGGTGGCTCCCCTTCTGCAAGGGTGGCAGGTGGCCAGCGGCTACCACGCGGTGCTGCCCGGCGATGCCCGGCTGGTATCCTGGGGGTGGGCGGTCACGGTCTTGACCCTCCTCATGACCAAAGGGGTGTCCTGGCTCAATCAACCATGGGGTGGGGCCACCGCCATCTGGCGGCAAACCTTTGACCGCCTCGGGGTGGCCCGCCTGTGGAGCTGGACGGTGGTGGATGACGTCTCCCTGGCGGCCCGGCTCAAGCGGGCTGACCTCCCGGTGGCCTGGGCCGCGGAGGCCCTCTTGACCACCTCTCTGGCTCAGGGGAACCTGAGGCAATGGCGGGCTTGGCTGCGGCGGCAATGGCTCTACCTGAAATTTTACCTCCCCGGCTCCTGGCTGGCTGCGGGTCTGGTGATGTACCTCACCGCGGGCCTGCTGGCGGGGAGTCTGGCTCATCTTTTTCAGTTCCTGTGGACCAGAAGTATGACTGCAGCCGCCGGTCTGGCGCTGGCCTACCTGACCGCCCTGACCGCCCTGGCATTGGGGCTGCGCCGCCGGCACCCCGCCCCGCCCCCAGCCAAGGTCTGGCTGGCCGGCTGCGCGGCGGCCCTCGTGATGGGGGCTTGGGTGCACCTTTGCACCTGCTTCACCCGGAGCCTCGCCTGGCATGGTCGGCGCTACTGCGTCGGCGGGGGCGGCCGGGTGGTGGAGACAAGAACGAATGACGAGAACGGGCGGCTGGCCGTTTAGGACATTGGGCCAGGACCGGCGGCTAGCCCGAGAATCGGTTTGGCCGCCGCCAGCGCCAGACAAGGACCGCCAAGGGCCCCAAGGCCAGGAGTTCGGCGAGTTCCCGGGGCAGGAAGGGCCGGCCGCCAAAATACAGGACCAGTCCCGCCAGCGCCGCAAGGGTCAAGTGGCAGAAAACCCGGAAGGGAAAAATCGGCAGGCGGCGGTGGGCCAACAGGACGCTTAGGGTGGCCACCACCCCCCGCACCAACACCATGGCCACACCTGCTGCCAAAAGCGGCCAGGCCGGGACGAACAGCAGGCACCACCCCACACAGAGCCCCAGACCCAGGCAATGCAAAAGCAACAGGGGGCGCTCCAGGTGCAGCGTCATGAGCACAATGCCCGCCAGATTTTGCAGGAAACCGAAGGGAATGGTGATCACCAGGAGCCGCTGCAGCCAGACAGCCTCCTGATACCGGGGCCCGAAAATCAGGGGAATCAAACGGTCGCTTTCCATCCCCAGGAAGAACATCAAGACCAGCGCAGCAGCCACAAGCCAGCGGGCGGCGTGTTGCGCCAAGCGGGTAAGCTCCGGGACATCCTTGGCGGAGAGGTGAACGAAGATGGGATAGAGGATGCCCTGCAGGAGAAGACCGGCCACCACGGCTGAAAGCCCGTCCACCACCGGCCAGGTGGCGGCATACTGCCCCACCAGTTCGCTGCCGCCATACCGCTGCAGGAAAAACAGGTTCACCTTGCGGGAAAAGGCGGCGGTCAAGGTGAGCAGGCCGAAGGTCATCGTTTGCCGCAAGGCGCTCAGCAAACCGGTCGCGGCGGGCCATTTCCAGCGCCACAGCCCCCGTCTGTGGAGCATAGCACCCACCCCTCCCAGGTTCACCAGGTTCTCCAGCAGTTTGAACAGCGCCAAGACCACCGGCGGGGCCCCCAGGGCCAAGGCCAGAAAGGCATAGCCCAGACCGACCCCGGCAGCCACAGTCCGGATGCCGCCCTCCATCGTCTGGCGACCCTCCACCTCCAGGTAGACGAAAAAGGTACTGGCCAAGGCCTCCAACCCCACCCCGGCGGTTACCAGGAGCATCACCTGCCTGAGGGGGGCCGGATAGTCCTGCCAGATCACCAGGGCCAGGGTCGCCAGCCAGGCCAGGCTGAGGAGACCGGTCTTGAGAAAGGTCACCTGCAGGAGGGCCTCCGGAGCCTCTGGGGGGCTGCCGCTGAGGCGCTTTACCAATGCCAGGTTAAAGCCGAATTCTCCAAATAAAAGGAGCAACACTCCGGTCTCCAGGGCCAAAACGAACTCCCCGAAGGTGGCGGTGCTGCTTCTGGCCAAAAGGATGAGAAAAAGGGCCTGGAGTCCTTCCCTGAACCAGCGGGCGCTAAGCAGGGAGGTGAACTTTACCAGGATTCGATACGAGGGGGCGGCAGTGGCCAAGGGTGCAGTTCCCCTAACGCCGGCGTGGCAAGGCGCCCATTGGAGGCCCGCTGACCGGGGGATGGCGCCCTTTCCTTATATCAGAAATCAGGCCAAAGATTCCTGGAATTTCACCGCCGGCTCGCCATCCTTGGCACCTCCCGCCGGTTCCTTTCCGGGGCAGTACTCCTTGTGCCTTGGCAAAGGCGGTTCTGACCCTTATACCGTCTGGACTTGGCAAGGGGGAGCGGGGGCCCACTGCCCTGGGGGGCCGCCAATTCCATTGACATATCCCGGGGGTGACGGTACCTTTATCTCCTAATCAGCAGGAATTCCATGCGGCTTGCCCTGCGTCCGGGGGCGCCGCCGGCGGGCGGCCGAGACCTCAGGGCTCAGGGGACCGGGAAAGCGGATGGTATGACTTTTTTCTCCTCCCTTCTGGGGTTCCTCCTCACCCTCTGCCTCAACCTGGGGCCGGCGTTGGCTCAGGATGGCGACCTCCGTCTCCTGCATGTGAACGACTTCCACGGTTTTGCCGAGCCCCACCGTCCGTTGGGCAGTTTGGAGCTCCAGGGCGGGGCGGCGTATCTGGCCTTTCAGGTGAAGCGGCTGCGGGCCGCCAAACCCAGTCTTTTCCTGGCCGCCGGCGACATGATCCAAGGCGACAACTGGGCCAACCTTTTCGAGGGGGCCTCGGTGGTGGAACTGCTCAATGCCCTGCAAGTGGATGCCATGGTATTGGGAAACCATGAATTTGACTTCGGGCAGGAAGTCCTGAAAAAACGCCTCAAGGAGGCCAAATTTCCCGTCCTGGCCGCCAACCTCCAGGGCCTGTCGGGGATTCAGCCGGCGGTGGTCAAACAGGTGGGAGGGATAAAAGTGGCCATTCTGGGGGTCATCACGCCGGACACGGCGGTCACCACCCATCCCCGCAACGTCACCGGGCTCACCTTTACCTCACCCGAGGCCGCGGTGCGGGAGCACCTTCCCCGGCTGAGACGGGAGGCCGACTTGGTGGTGGTGTTGTCGCATCTGGGTTTTGCCGCCGATCGGAAACTGGCGAAGCAGGTTCCGGGAATCGACGTCATCGTGGGCGGCCACTCCCACACCCGCCTCAAGGAACCGGTCAAGGTGAACGGCACCTATATCGTTCAAGCGTTTGAGCACGGCAAAGTCCTCGGGGTCCTGGACCTCAGTCTCCGCCGGGGCAAGGTGGTGCGGGCCGCCGGGCGCTTGGTGGAAATCAAACCGGAAGTGGGGCAGGCCGACCCAGAAGTCCTGGAAATTGTCAAAAAATACCAGCAAAAGGTCGATTCCTCCCTCAACGAGGTGGTGGGAGAGGCGGCTGCCGACCTGGACGCCTCCCAAGCCCGGATAAAAGAGACCAATCTGGGAAACCTGGTGGCCGACGTCCTCAGGGAAAAAACCGGGGCCGATGTGGCGATCCTTAACGGGGGTTCTTTCCGGGCCAGCATCCCCCGGGGGCCCATTACCCGAAAGCAGCTCTATACCGCCCTGCCCTTTGATAATTACCTGGTGGCATTGCGTCTCACCGGTCGCCAGTTGCGGGAGGCCCTGGAACACGGCGTGTCAGGTGTGGCGCAGAAAGAGGGGCGCTTTCCCCAGGTTTCAGGGCTGCGGTTCAGCTATCGCCCCGCGGCGCCCCCCGGCCAGCGGGTAACGGAAGTGGAGGTGGGGGGTCGGCCGCTGGAGGACGCCAAGACCTACACCGTGGCCACCAATGACTTCCTGGCCGCGGGTGGGGACGGATATACCGTGTTCGGTGCGGCTCTGAAGGCGGGGGGACTTACCTCCACGGGAGGCCTCCTGCAAAGCGAGGCATTGGTTTATAACGACCCGGGCACTTGGGTGCGGGAGGTGCTCATCCTCTACCTGAAAGCCCACCCCCAGGTGGCCCCCCAAGTGGAAGGCCGCATCCGCGCCCTTCCCTAGCCAGCCGCTTATGGGGAAGGATGGGCTGCGGAGGCGGGGAAGCCTTTTCTTGCTCGGGGAAGCCAGCCGGAAAGCAAAGGGGGAAGGCCAGGGGTTGGGACCCTTTCTTTCCCACGCCTCAGGCCGGGCAGTCGGAGGGGGGTGGAAGCATGCGGGTTTATGTGAATGACCGGATGGTGCATTTGGCGCCGGGCATGCGGGTGCGCCATGCCCTCATTGCAGCCGGCTGGGCGGCGGACGGGCCCCCTGGGGTTCAGGTGGTGGATGAATGGGGCAACGAAGTGGGCTTGGACGGGGCGCTTGCTGACGGCGCCCGCATCTTTGTGAAAAAAAGTGGGGAGGACGATTAGGTTGTATGGCTGAAATCGAACTGCCGGAACTGGAAGAGCTGGAGGAGGCCCGATCCAAGGCGTTCACCAAGCGGGTGGCGCTGACCACGGCCATCTTTGCGGTGATTCTGGCCATCACCTCCTTGGGAGGCAGCAATGCCATGAAGGAAATGCTCCTGGCCCAGCAGCAGGCCTCCAACATGTGGGCCTATTACCAGGCCAAGGTGATCCGGGAGCACCTTTACCAAAGCCAGGCGTATCTTCTGGACGCCCTGTCAGGAGGGGAGGGGAAAAATCCGCCGGGGCAAAAGAAGATCACGGAAGCTGCCGCGCACCTGAAAAAAGAGGCCCAGCGCTTCAACAGCGAAAAGAAGGACATTGAAAGGGAGGCCAAGCACTGGGAAGCCGAGCGGGATTTGAACCAGCGGAAAGACCCTTATTTTGATTATGCCGAGGTGCTGCTTCAGATTGCCATTGTGTTGGCCAGCATCGCCATCATCTCCGCCTCCCGGGGAATGTATTACTTCTCCATCGGCGCTGCCGCACTGGGGGCTCTGCTTTCTTTCAACGGCTTTTTCCTGCTAGTCAAACTGCCGTTTTTTCCGTGACGGGCACCCGATACCGGTCCTGCCAGGCAACGGGGCCAAGGGGTATCGGTCTTTCCCCCTGGCCCCCGTCTCTCCCTGGCGTCCTGCCGATGGGTCTCCCGGCGGTGGCCTGACTTGGGGGCCGGGCACTACAGGCCGGGGAGGCCGGCTTCCCTCGCCCTGCCCCTCACTGCCATTTTTTCCTCTGCCCCGGGGGCAGGCCTTTGCCCTTCCCCTTACCTTGGCCGGGGGGGATCCCCTCCATCGCCGGGGCCGGGGCCACGGGCACGGTTGGCTCCACCACTATGGCCCGGCCTGCCTTTTTGGCCTGGCCAGGAGGCATGGCACCGCCCCGCCAGCCGGTCTTGCGCCCTCGAGACCAGCCAGGGGGGACGTTTTTGAAATAGGCGGGCTCGATCCGGGAAAGGACCGGCGGCGGCTGCGGTATTACCGCCCAGGCGCCGCCCCAGGTGGAGGTTCGGTGCCAGCGGCCGTCATGCCAACAATAATATGACCCCTGATAGCGGAAGACGTCGGTTTGGAGATTGGGGGCATACTCCACCTCCGTCACGCCGGCGACCCTGGTCCATTGGGGGGTGAGGCGAGGATCCACGGGCCCGGTGGTTTCTTGCGCGTCCACCCTTGCAACCAGCAAGCTCAGGACCACCGCCAGGATCGCTCCCGTTGCGTATCGTCCATACATGCATTTATCCTCTCTCATAACCCGACCATGGGGCGCCTGCCGGCCTACCCTGGGGGCAGCCAAACGCCAGCTTCCCCTCGCCGGTTATTTTTCGGTTTGCCCTTGTTCAGCTGCCTGGAAGCCGTGGCCGAGGCACTGACGGACAGGTCCGGCCGCCCAGGGAAAGGCGATGCGACCTTCCCTAAGGAAACGTTCTGATCCTGGCCTGGTCCACCGCCGGGGCCCGAAAAAATCCGGGGAAGTTCCCTTTGGTCAGGAGTTTCCCTTGCATCCCGGCGATTAGGTCTTATGATTAGAACACATATCCCCATTACCGGCGGCCTCCGCCGCGCCGGCCCCGAGGCCACCCATTATCAGCAGGAGGTGCCGCACATGTCCAGCAAAAATGTCGCCCGGGTCACCCATATCATCGCCGAATCACCGGAAAGCTTCGACGACGCCATCAAGGTCGGGTTTAATCGGGCCAGCAAGACCCTCCGGGGCATTACCGGCCTCCGCATCGTCGAACAGCGCATTTCGGTGAAGGACAATCAAATCAACACCTACCGCGTGAAAATGGAAGTCATCTTTATTTTAGAAGAGTAACCTGCGGGTCCCATTGTTAACTGAAAAAGTCTTTCCCGGGGCTGCGTCTGGGAAGATACCTGGTGGTGCGCCCGGGGGCGCCAGAAAAAGGGGGTGGCGGGAGGCCTGCCCGGCCCAAGGCGGGGGCAGGGGCGCGCCGCGGCCTTGGACCAGGTTATGGGCGGGGGGTGGGGGCTGGCCGAGCCAGGCGGCCTGCCAAACCCGGTGGCCGCGGCAACGCTGATGCTGTACTTGGACGGTTCCCATGGCGAGGGAGGCGGCCAGATCGTCCGAACCGCCCTTTCCCTGGCGGCCCTTCTCAGGGTTCCCGTTCGGATTGAGAACATCCGGGCCGGCCGACCCAAACCCGGCCTCAGGGCCCAGCATCTCACCGCGGTCAAGGCCCTGGCCGCCCTCACCCAAGCGGAGGTGGAGGGCGCCGCCTTGCACAGCCGGGAACTCACCTTTATGCCCGGCAGCCCCCGGCCCGGGCACTACGCCTTTGACGTGGCGGAGACCACCGGCAGTGCCGGGGCCGTCACCTTGGTAGTGCAGGCGCTGCTGCCGGTCCTCCTCCAGGCCCCCGGCAAAAGCGTGGTGACCATCACCGGCGGCACCCATGTGCCGTGGAGCCCCCCGGCGCACTATCTCATGGAGGTGTTCCTGCCGCTGCTGGGCCGGATGGGCGCCCGGGTGAGCCTGACCCTGGAGCGCTGGGGCTTTTACCCCCGGGGGGGCGGGCGGGTGCGCCTGGAAGTGGACCCGGCCCCAGTGCTGGAGCCCCTGGTCCTTGACCAGCCGCCCCTCCGGGAGGCGTTTCGGGGGCTTTCCGCCGCCGCCCGCCTCCCCGAGCATATCATCCGGCGGCAGGCCGCCCGGTTGAAGGCCCGCCTGTGGCCGGACCTGCCGGTGGTGGAGCAGGCCCCCCAAAGCCTCGATCCCGGCAGTGTGGTGTTCCTCTGGGGGCCCGGGGCCGGCTTCAGCGGTCTGGGGGCGAAGGGCAAGCCCGCGGAACAGGTGGCTGACGAGGTGGCTGACGCCTATCTCCACTTCGCAGCTCAGAAAGCCGCGGTGGACCGCCACCTGGCCGACCAGGTGCTCCTTTACCTCCCTCTGGCCCGAGGGACCTCCCGCCTCACCACCGAAGCGGTCACCCCCCATCTTCTCACCAATCAATGGGTCGTGGCACAGTTTTTCGGTTCGCGGGTTCAGGTCTCCGGGGCGCTGGGGGGGCCAGGGGAGATCGTCTGCCAGGGTGGGGGCGCTCATGACGGCTGACACCCATGCTCACCACCTGGCTGGGCGGGCCGGAGGCCGGGGTGAGGAACCCGATGCCTCCCTCCGCCTGCCGGCCTTTTGTGCAAAGGCTCACCCGTAAGGGAAAAGGAGAGGCATGCCCATACCGGAATGGTGGCCTGAGGCGGCCCACGCGGCGGAAGCCCTGGGGGAGGAACTTCGCCGCCTGCGGCGGGACTTCCACCGCCACCCCGAGCTATCCCACGAGGAGCGGCGCACTGGCCAAGTAGTGGCAGCATATCTGGAAAACCTGGGCCTGAAGGTAACCACCGGCTTGGCCGGCCATGGGGTGATGGGCGTGCTCACCGGCGCCAGACCCGGGCGGGTGGTGGCCTTTCGGGCGGACATGGACGCCTTGCCCTTAAGCGAGCGGGTGGAGGTTCCCTGGCGTTCCCTGGTGGACGGGGTCATGCACGCCTGCGGCCACGACTTTCACCTGGCCATCGCTTTGGGGGTCGCCAGACTTCTCAGCCAGTTCCGGGAACGGCTGGCCGGCGAGTACCGGTTGCTTTTCCAACCGGCGGAGGAAGGGCCGCCCCGGGGGGAGGACAGCGGCGCCTTGGGCATGGTGCGGGCTGGCGTCCTGGAGAACCCGTCGGTGGCGGCGGTCTTCGGCTTACACGTGGCCCCCACCCTGGACGTGGGTCATATCCGCTATTGCCCCGATGTGGTCATGGCGGGTTCCGAGCATCTCAGCCTGACGGTAGCGGGCAAGGCGGCCCACGGTGCCACCCCCCACCGGGGCATTGACCCCATCCTGGTTGCCGCCCAGGCCATCCTGCTGCTCAAAAGCGCCCTTTCCCAGGAAATAGACGCCCGCCAGCCCTTCGTCCTGACCTTCGGCCAGATCCGGGGCGGCAACCGGTTCAACATCCTGGCCGACCAAGTGATGCTGGAGGGGAGTTTGCGGTATCTCACCGAAGGAGTGCGGGACCGGGTGCTGCAAGCCGCCCGCCGCCATCTGGCCGGCCTTGCCAAAGCCACCGGCGCCCGCCTGGAGCTGGCCTCCCAGGGAATTTACCCCATCCTGAAAAACGATCCCCAGCTGACGGAACGGGCGGTGCAGCTCTTAAAGAAGCTCCTGGGTCCCCGCCGGGTGAGCCCACACCAGCCGGCCATGGGAAGCGAGGATTTCTCTTATTTCGCCCAGCAGGCGCCGGCCTTTTACTTCTTCCTGGGGGTGCGCACGCCCGGCACCCGGGGCCAAGCCCTCCATTCCCCGGAGTTCAATCCCGACGAAGGCGCCCTCATAATAGGCCTGAAGGCCGCGGCCGGCCTCCTGGTGGGATGCGCTGGCGAGGCTTGCGCCTCAGCCTCCTGAATCTTTCAGAATTTCCTTGACCCACTCCGGAACCCGGGCCTCCGGCCGGGCGTCAAGGCCGGGGATGTAGGGCTTGAGGTCAAGGAGGGGGGAGTCCTCCCAGGCGTCCAGCCCCTCCACCTCCAGGGTGAGGCCCTCAATGCGCACCAGACGGCAGGCGGCCAGACCGATGAGGTTGGGCCGGACCGGTGCCCGGGTGGCAAATACCCCGCTGAGGGGATAGGTGGGATTGCCTTTGGGATGCACCTTCAGGGTGGTCCGGGCCTCAGGGCGATCGTTGCCGTGAAACCAGTACACCACCCACACATGGGAAAAGGCAGCCAAACCTTCCAGGGCCGGGGCCAGTTCCGGGTGCAGTTCCAGTTGGGCCCGGGGGCCGGCTTTCGTCACCCGGCCGATGGGGTGGAGGGTATAGGAACGGGCGGCTGGCATCGGTTGCTGACCTCGCATCTCTCCCGGGCCTAAACCGCCCCCCATTGAGGACCCCACCGGGCCCACAAGCACCAGCAGCCCCAGGAGGGCGGCAGACGCGGAAGATCTCGAGCGGTTCATGGCTGTTCCTCCAGGGCAGGAAATCTCGGGTCAATCCGCACTGGGTCATGGGGCCCTGATACCCTGAGGCCGGGCGGCAGTTGGCCGTCTATATGGAAGGCCCGCCACCTTGGCCCGGCCAGCCGAGGCAACCCTCAACCCGGCAGGACTTCGGCCACCAGGTTCAGGGGAACCCCAGCGGCAATCACCGGCTGGCCCAGGTCCTTGAGGAGCACGAAAACCAGCTCGGCGCCCTGCCGCTTCTTGTCATGGGTAAGGGCGGCCAGCACCGCCTGCCCGGAGAGGCCCAGAGGCTTTTGGGCCAAGCCGAATTCCCGGAGGAGGCGCCGCCCATATTCGCAGGCCTCCGGCGCCAGCCCGGTGAGCCGCCGGGAGAGCTCCAGGGCCGCCAGCATGCCATAGGCCACCGCCTGGCCGTGGGGAAGGCGATAGCCGCTGGCCGCTTCCAGGGCGTGGCCCAGGGTGTGGCCGAAGTTGAGGATGCGCCTCAGGTCTGCCTCCCGTTCGTCGGCGGCCACCACTGCCGCCTTGATGGCCGCCGCCCGGAAAATGGTCTCCGCCAGCACCTCCGGGTCGCGAAAGAGCCGGGACCGCACCGCCTCAAGGTGGGTGAGCAGGCCCGGGTCACGGATGAAGCCCGCCTTCAGCACCTCGGCCAAACCGTTGCGGCGCTCCTTGGCGGGCAGGGTGCGAAGGAAGTCCGGATCAATAGCCACCAGCCGTGGCTGGTGAAAGGTGCCCAAGAGGTTTTTCCCCTGGGGCAGATTGATGGCGGTCTTGCCGCCGATGGCGGCGTCCACCATGGCCAACAGGGTGGTGGGCACCTGCACGAAGGGGACCCCCCGCATAAACAGGGAGGCCAAAAAGCCGGTGAGGTCGCCCACTACTCCGCCCCCCAGGGCCAACAGGGGGGTGCGCCGGTCCGCCCCCTGACGCAACAATTCCCGGCTCAGGCTCTGCACCGTGGTCCAGCTCTTGCTGCGTTCTCCAGGGGCCACGGTGAGCAGCACGGCGCCAAAGCCGCCCCCTTCCAAGGCGGCCAGCACCCTCCCGCCATGGAGGCGGGCCACCCGGCGGTCGCTCACGACAAAGAGGCGGGGAGCCAGATTCAGGGCGGCCAGAGGCCCGGCCAGGGAGGAGCTCAGTCCCGGGGCCACCTGAATTTGATAGCTCAGGTCCCGCCCGGGCAAGGAAACGGTGAGCTCCCTCAAGACCAGCCCCCGGGGTTCAGGGCCTGAAGGTCCCGGGTGAGGGCGGTGAACTGTTCCGGGTAAAGCGATTGGGCCCCGTCGGAAAGGGCCTTTTCCGGTTCGTGGTGCACCTCGATGATGAGGCCGTCGGCCCCGGCGGCCACCGCAGCCCGGGCCAAAGGAGCCACCAGGTCTCGGCGGCCGGCGGCGTGGCTGGGGTCCACGACGATGGGCAGATGGGACTCCCGGCGCACCGCGGGAATGGTGGCCAGGTCCAAAAGATTGCGGGCATGCTCGCCGATGCCCCGGATGCCCCGCTCGCATAAGATGACCTGGGTGTTGCCCTCGGCCATCAAGTATTCCGCCGCCATGAGCCATTCCTCCAGGGTGGCGTACAAGCCCCGCTTCAAGAGCACCGGCCGTCCCAGGGCGCCGGCTTTGCGGAGCAGCGGAAAATTTTGCATATTCCGGGCTCCGATTTGGATGAGGTCGGCATATTCAGCCACCAGTTTCAAAGACTCGTTGTCCACGGCTTCCGTGACGATGAGCAGACCGGTCTCCTCCCGCACCTTGGCCAGGATCTTCAGGCCGGCTTTGCCCATTCCCTGGTAGCTGTAAGGCGAAGTGCGGGGTTTGTAGGCTCCGCCCCGGAAAAACTGAGCCCCGGCGTTCTTCACGAGTTTGGCGATGGTCATGGCCTGGGTCTCGCTTTCCACCGCGCAGGGCCCGGCCATCAGCACAAAACGGCCCCGACCCACCTCCACCCCGTTGGGAAAGGAAATCACCGTGTCGGTGCGCTTCATTTCCCGGCTCACCAATTTGTAGGGCTTGGAGACCGGGATGGCCTGGGCCACCCCGGGCATGTCCACAAACAGGGCCGGGTCCACCGGACCGGGATTGCGCAGAATGCCGATGGCCACCCGCTCGCCGCCGGGAATGGGTTGGGCCACATAGCCCAGGCCCTCGATTTTGGTTACCACCGCCGCAATCTGATCGGAGGTGGCGTCCTTATCCATCACGATGAGCATGGGAAATCCTTTCCGCCCCCCACGCAGGCAAAAGAGAAGAAAAAAAATCGCCAGGGAATTTGCGCTATTGTAACGCGCCCGGCCTTGGCCGGCAAGGCTCCCTCGAGGGGGGAGACAGTCTCAGATGGGGCGGGAAAAAGGGCCGTCCTAAGAGAATATTTTTTGCCCGCAGAGGATCGCCATGCCCACCGCCAAGGCGACGCCGTAGGGCACCCCTTCCAGCCGTTCCTGTTCGGCGGTGGCCGCCGGGGCCGGACCGCCGCCCACCCCGCCGTGGGACCTGAGCAAAACCCAGCTCAAAAGCCAGTTCCCCAACCGCTTGAGGCGGGCGGTGAAAACGCCTCGCCACCAGAGATAAAAGAGGGCCAACACCCCGCCAGCCAACCCCATGTAAATGAACAGGTACACGGTGTGTTTCACTCCCACCCAGGCCCCCAAAGCGGCCAGGGCCTTGACGTCGCCGGCCCCCATGCCCCCCATCAGGTACAAGCCGAAGAGCAGGCTGAAGCCCAGCAACAGTCCTAAAAGACCGTCCCCCAGACCGGTCCAGCCGCCGATGATTGCTTGCACCAGGAGGCCGGCCACGGCAGTGCCGCCGGTAAGATAATTGGGGATGCGCCGGGTTCTTACGTCCCCCACCGCCATCCACAGGGCCAACAGCGTGGGAATCAGGTAACGACCGGTGTGTTCGAGCCAGGCGAGGCTTGGAGTGACCAGGGTGCTCATCGGAGTCTGCCTTGGAGATCGGAATTCAGATTGCTTGCTAGTAAGTCGGCAGTCCCGCGGCCGGGCTTGAAGGCAAAGCGACCGGCTCCCACCTTCCCGAGGGCGGTGCTTCCTGAAAGGAAGTTGGTGAGAGTTCGGGTAGTTAAGCTCCGGCCGGGCGCCGGTCCCGGCCCTGGACGTCGCAGACCATGACCACCAGGTCCCCCCGTTGGCCGGCGGCGTCCTTCACCAGATCTTCAAAGACCGCCTTGGCGGAGAAGCCCGCCTTCTTGAACATGGCCAGGGCGCCGTGGGCCTGGAGGTGGATCTCGGCCACCAGCTTCTCCAGGCCGAACTCGGCGGCCAACTCCAACAGCTCGTTGACCAGCAGGGTCCCCAGGCCCTTGTTTTGCCAGTCCTTGGCCACCACCACCCGGATGTTGCCCAGGTGGCGCTTCCACCCCACCTTGCGCATATGCAAGGTGGCGTCCCCCACAATCTTGCCGTCAGCTTCGGCCAGAAGGGGGAAGACCTTGCGGTAGTCAATATTGTTCACCCAATCGTCAATGACTTTGGGATCCCGCACATCGGAGCGCAGGAACATGAGATCCTGGTCGCTGACGCGCCGGAAAAAGTCCCGGAGTTTTTCCCGGTCTTCCTTGACCATGGGCCGTAAGATAACCCGACTGCCATCCTTCAGGACTCCTTCTTTTTGAAAAGGCACCATTCTTTCCCCCCTGGCTCAGATGCCCTGGCCCAGCCGCTCGGCCAGAAACTCCGGCAGGCCGGCGGCCAGGATGCGGCGCTGGGCTGCCGCAATGTTATAGGGCACCGATTTGAAGTGAATGGAAAATTCCTGATCATCGTAGATGGCATAAGCCGCCTCGGGATTGCCGTCCCGGGGCTGGCCGACGCTGCCCGGATTGATGAGGTAGAGACAGTCGCGTTCCAAAAGAATTTTCTCCCCTGTAAGGTCAAGGGTCGCCACCTTGCCGCGGATGTCCCGATACCACAAGGCCCGCCGATGGGTGTGACCGAAAAAGCAGACCCGGAGGTTGCGCCGCTCCCGCAGGAAATTAAGCAGGCGTTTGCCTTGGAAATGATACACGATGTAGGCTTCCGCGCTGCTGGGGGTCCCGTGGCAGGCCAGGAATCCCTGCCCTTCCCGGACCAGGGGCAGGCTCCGGAAAAAATTCAGGAACTCTTGGCGCACCCGCTCCCGGTTCCACTGCAGGGCCTGGTAGGCGATGAGGTTGAAGTGCTGGGCCCGCTCCTCCTCCAGGAGGGCCAGATCGTGGTTGCCCGCCAGGCTGAGCACCGGCCGCCTTTGGAGCAACTCCAGACATTCGTTGGGACTGGCGTTGTAGCCCACGATGTCCCCGAGATTGAGGATGGCCTCCACGTGCTCCGCGTCAATGGCCGCCAGCACCGCTTCCAGGGCTTCGATGTTGCTGTGAATGTCGGAGATGACGGCGAGGCGCATGGAACCTCAGGCCCGGGGTCCTGCCCCGACCCCTTCCTTGACATTTTCCAGAATTCTGTTACTTCCTCATTCTACCATGGAACCCGGCTGGCTGGTGGAATTCTTTGAAGAGAAGCGCATCTTGGTGGCCTGCGTCCTCGAGCTCAAGGGCGAGCGGCTGCACGTCCTGACCCAGCACAGCCGGGAACTGACCCTGGCCCGCAAAAGGCTCCTGCACGCCTGCCCCGGCAAGCTCCCTCCGGGCCGTTCCCGCCAGCAGATCCTGGACCTGCTCCAGGAGGCCGCCAAGATCCGGGAAGAACTGAAAAAGACCATTCCGCTTCAGGAACTCTGGGAGTTGCTGGCCTCGGAAAACCAGCCCCAGAGCGTGGAGGAGCTGGCCCGCCTGTGGTTCGCCGGCACGAGCTGTGATCAGGTGGCGGCCATGGGGCGAGCCCTCTATGAGGACCGGTTTTACTTCAAGTTCAAAGACGGCCTCTGGGTCCCCAACCCGCCGGAAGTGGTGGCGGCTCTTGAGGACAAGGCCCACCGGGAGGAGGAAGAGCGCCAGGAGTTGGCGCAAGCCGCCGCCTGGCTGCGAGCCGCCTGGGAGAAGGGCAAGATCCCCGACGAGACCTGGCGGTCACGGCTGGTGGAGCTTCTGAAGCAGGTGGCGGTATTCGGGGCTGAGGCCCCGGAATATTCCAAGGCCAAAGCGTATCTGGACAAAGCCGGGTTGACCGGCGAGGACGCGGCCTTTCGCCTGTTGGTGCGTCTGGGGGTGTTCGGGGAAGATGAGAACCTGGACCTGCATCGGCTGGAAGTTCCACGGGAATTTCCCCCGGCCGCCCGGGATCTGGCCCAGCGCCTGAGCCAAGCACCCGGCCCCGACCCCTATGCCCCCCTGCGCCTCGACCTCACCGGGTTGGACTGCTTCACCATTGACGGCGAGCGCACCCGGGACTTCGACGACGCCCTGAGCCTGGAGGAGACTGCCGACGGCTTCCGCCTGGGGGTGCACATCGCCGACGTCGCCAGCCTGGTGGCGCCGGACACCCCTCTGGACGAGGCCGCCAAAGAGCGGGGCACCTCCATTTACCTGCCGGAGATGCGCCTCCCCATGTTTCCGGAGGAAATCTCGGAGCACACCCTGTCCTTGCTGGCGGGGGAAGAGCGTCTGGCCCTGAGTTTTCTCGTGCACCTCAGCCCTGAGGGCGAAGTGCGGGAGTGGACCATTTGCCCCAGCCGCATCCGGGTCAAGCGGCGCCTTACCTACAACGAGGTGGACGCCAGTCTGAACGCCGAGCCCACCCTGGCCCGCTTGGCGGCCCTGACCCAAGCCTTGAAGGAGCGCCGTCTGGCCGCCGGGGGCTACGAACTGAAGCTTCCGGAGGTCTGGGTGACGCTTAATCACAATGGCGGGGTACAGGTCACGGTGGAGGACCAAGCCACCGTAAGCCATCAGATGGTGAGCGAGGCCATGGTCTTGGCCAACTGGCTGGCGGCCCGCTTCCTGGCGGAGCACAAGGTGCCGGCCATTTACCGGGCCCAGCCTGAGCCCCGGGAGGCCATTGACACCAGCAGCAAGAAGGACCTCCTGGCCCTCTGGCTGGACCGCAGAAAGCTTTCCCGGGTGGTCATGGATCTCACCCCCCAGCCCCACTGGGGTCTGGGCCTGCCGGTTTACACCTTCGCCACTTCTCCCATCCGCCGCTTTTTGGACCTGGTGATCCACCGGCAGCTGCTCGCGGTCCTGGGTGGCGGGCCTTTGGCGTACGACCGGGAGACGCTGGAGCAGGTCCTCATGGCCATTGAGCCTGCCATGCGCCGGGCCGGACTCCTCAAGGCCCGGCGGCTGCGCTACTGGCTGCTGAAATTCCTGGCCGGCCAGGTGGGGTCTCGAAAAGAGGCCCTGGTGGTGGAGCAGGTCCAGAACCGCCACCGCCTGCTCTTCCCCGACCTCCTCCTGGAAGTCAGCCTCACCGCGCCCGCCTCCCTGAAACTGAAGCCCGGGGATACCGTGGCCGTGCGCCTGGACAAGGTGAGCCCCCGGGACGACCTGGTGAAGCTCTCCCTGGCCTAAGTCCTGGCGACATCAGTCGGTTTTGGGCCGCCCTCGCCGAACACCCGTTGAAACAGCGTCTCCACGTGCCGCAAGTGGTGCTTCAGGTCGAACAGTTCTTCCAACTCCGCCTGGCTTAAATGCTTCCCGATGTCCGGGTCGGCCAGGACCCGGGCCTTGAAGCTGCCGCCCTCCTCCCAGACCTGCATGGCGGGCCGCTGCACCAGCCGGTAGGCCGCGTCCCGGCTGAGGCCCTTGTTGACCAGGGCCAGCAGCAAAGATTGGGAAAACACCAAACCCCGGCTCATCTCCAGATTGGCCCGCATCTGCTGGGGGTAGACCAACAGGTTTTTCAGCAGGCCCATGAGGCGGTGCAGCATAAAATCTGCCAGGATGTTGCTGTCCGGAAAGATGATGCGCTCCGCGGAGGAGTGGCTGATGTCCCGCTCGTGCCACAGGGCGACGTTTTCCAGGGCCGTGAGGGCGTTGCCCCTAAGTATCCGGGCCAGGCCGCACAGGTTTTCGCTGAGCACCGGGTTGCGCTTGTGGGGCATGGCGCTGGAACCTTTTTGCCCCGGGGAGAAGTATTCTTCAGCCTCCCGGACCTCGGTGCGCTGCAGGTGCCGGATCTCCAGGGCGATGCGCTCCATGCCGGCCCCCAGCAGGGCCAGGGTGGTGAGGTATTCGGCGTGGCGGTCCCGCTGGATGATCTGGGTGGCGAGGGGCGCCGGCTTCAGTCCCAGGTGGCGCATGGCGCTTTCCTCCACCGCCGGCGGCAGGTGGGCGAAGGTCCCCACCGCGCCGGAGAGCTTCCCCACCCGCACCGTTTCCCGGGCCCGGGTGAGGCGCTCCCGGTGGCGCTGAAATTCGGCATGCCACAAGGCGAACTTCAGGCCCAGGGTAATGGGCTCGGCGTGCACCCCGTGGGTGCGGCCCACCATCACCGTGTCCTTGAAGAGGTAGGCCTTTTCCTTTAACACCCCCAAAAATTCCTCCAGGCCGGCCAGCAGCAGGTCGGCGGATTCCACCAGGCGCAGGGCCAGGGCGGTGTCCAGGACATCGGAGGAGGTGAGGCCGAAATGGAAGTAGCGGCCCCATTCTCCCAAGCCGGCGGCCACCTGGTCCACAAAGGCGGCCACGTCATGGTGAGTGGTGCGCTCAATTTCCAGGATGCGGGCTACGTCAATGCGGGCCAGGGGCTCAATGGCTGCCGGGGCCGCCGCCGGGATGAGGCCGTGCTCCGCCAGGGCGTGAAGGGCGGCCAGCTCCACCTTCAGCCAGGAGGCGAACTGGTTTTCCTGGCTCCAGATGCGGGCCATGGGTGCGCGGGAATAGCGGGGAATCATGAGACACCTCGGGGATAGGCTGCGGGGGGCGCCGGGGCACCGTCCCCTTTGCCCCGGCTCGGCCCTGCTGAACCGGAAGAGGGGACGGCCGGGGCACGGGTTTGCACCGCCTGATTATACCGGAAGGAAGGGAAAAGGGGGAAGAATTTGCCTGCGGCGGCAGCCTGGGGAAGGGGGCGGCGCTCCCGCCCCCTCGTGGGCGGCTCGTTACCGCTTCAGGGTGAGCACCTCTTCCAGCATGTGGTCGGTGGTGGTAATGATGCGGGAGTTGGCCTGAAAGGCCCGCTGATACAGGATCATGTGGACAAATTCATTGCTCAGATCCACATTGGACTGCTCCAGGGCGTTGGCGTTGATCATGCCCAGGCCGTTGCTTCCCGGCGTGCCGGTGAGGGCCACCCCCGATTCCTGGGTTTCGGCGTAGAGGTTGGAACCCTCCCGGTGGAGTTTGCCGGGGGCATTGAAGCGCGCCAGGGTCAGTTGATAGTGGGGGATGATCTGGCCGTTGGAATAATGGCCGGTGATGATGCCCTTGTTGTCAATGGAGATGCGCTGGAGAAAGCCCGGGCCGTAGCCGTTCTGGGAAGAGAAGTTGGTCACTGAGCTGGCCGCGTATTGGGTGGTGCTGCCGCCGCTGGTGTCCCTCAAATTCAGGTTGACGCTGCCGATATTATAGGCGCCCAGGTCAATGGCATAAAGACCGCCGGAGGTCAGGGTGCCGTTGGCATCGAACAGCAAATGAGAGGGGCCGCCTCCCCCCTGGTCGGTGATCTGGGCGGTGATGTCCTGGTCGTCCAGTTTGCCGCTCACCGTCCAATCGTTGTCCGCCGCCTTGGTAAAGGTGAAGGTGAGGGTATGGGCGTTGCCCAAATTGTCATACACCGTAAGGGAGCTGGAATACGTGCCCCCCACCTGGGCATTGGCATCCAGGTTGAGGACCATTTCCATGGCCGTGGTGGCTTTGGGCGCGGCATAATTCTGGGTGATGGTGATGTCGGTATCCACTCCGGTGGGGGTGCCGGTGGCCGCGTCAATGAGCTTGCCCTGCACCCGGTAGCCGTGGGAGTTGATGAGATAGCCGTTTTTGTCCAGGGAGAAGTTGCCGTCCCGGGTGTAGTAGAGGCCGCCGGACAGGGGATCCTTGACGATGAGGAACCCGGTGCCGGTGATGGCCACGTCCACATCGTCGGCGCTGGTGTCCAAAGAGCCCTGCGACCACACGGTGGCGATGTCGGAGATGCGGGAGCCCCGGCCCACCTGACCGGGTCCGGAGCCGGTGGAAATGAGCTGGGCCATCAGGTCTTCAAAGTGCACGGCGCTGTATTTGAAGCCGATGGTGTTGAGGTTGGCGATGTTGTCGCCCACCACGCTCATGGCCTCGCCAAAGCTGCTCAGGCCGCTTAAGCCGCTGTACATGGCGGTGGATAAGGTCATCGTCCCCTCCTTTGCAGGAAAATCGGCCCGGCGGCCAAAGGGCCCCCGGTCGGGTGGTAAGGGAGGGCAAAATGAGATTTGGCCCTCCCCGGGCGGTCCTCAGGCTTCGTCCTGGACCACCGAGATGATGTTGCCCACCAGCACAGGGCGGCCGTCCACCTTGACCCAGACGCCCTGCTGATCCCAATAAACCTCAGTGACCTTGCCGGTAAAGTAGGTGGTGACCTCCAGCGACTGGCCCTTGTCATCCACGGCGGTGACCTGGAAGGTATAGGCGCCGTCCGCCACCGTCTTGCCTTCCGCGTCCTTGCCGTCCCAGGTGAATTGGCGCATCCCGGCGGACTGGCTCCCCAGCTCCAGGGTGCGCACCAGTTTGCCCCCCGCATCGTAAATGTTGACCGTTACTTGTTTGGCGTCCTGGGGGAGCTGATAGGAGCCGGTCACCGGGTTGCCGCCGGAGATGGCCAGGGAATTGCCCAGGGCCTTGACGGTTTTGCCCAGGAGGCCCACGCCCCGGGACATGAGCATGGAATCGGAGAGGTGTTGCACCAGTTTGCCCAGCACCACCAGGTTGGTGTTGGAGTTGATCTGCTGCTCCAATGTGCTGAATTGCGCCAGTTGGGCCACGAAATCCTTGGGATCCTGGGGGGCCATGGGATCCTGGAAGCGAAGCTGGGTGACCAGAAGCTTCAGGAAATCCTCCTTGCCTAAGTTATTGGCGGCCCCGGTGAGGAAATTGCTGCCGTAGGCGGCGGTTTGCTGAGCGCCGGTGGTGGTGGCGATGGTCATATAATACCTTTCTTACGTTCGGTTATCGTAGTTTGGGAAGGGGTCAGACAAAGCAGTCCACTCCCCGGGTGGCGCCGCCTTTCTTGGCCGAGGTCTCGGGGGGGGCCTTCCGCCCCCCCATCCGGCTAACGGGCGGGGCCGGGTTGGCCGGCGTCCCGGGCCAGCTATCCTGCACCTGCACCTGAAACTGCGCCAGGACCAGACCCTGTTGGGCCAGGGCCTGGGCCAGTTGGGCCACCTGGGTCTGGGCCAGGTGCGCCACCTCCGGCCGGGTCGTTACGGCAGCCAACACGAGTTCCTGGCCCCTCAGGTTCAATGTGAGGGTCACTTCTCCCAGTTCCGGGGGGTTCAGGGTGAGGTTGACCTTGGTTTCGCCGGGTTTGAGGTTGGTGATCACCGCCTGTTGCACTTGGCTCCAAAGAGGCGGGCGCACGTCCCCTAAGAGGGGCGGGGTAGCCTCTCCGGCCCCGGAGGCTGGCAGACCCGGGTCCGCCGAGGGGGCGTGAGGGGGCGCAGACGGGGTAGGCGGTAAGGGTACAGGTTCCGTACCCCCGCCGTCCAAGGGGGATTGACCCCGCAATGGGGTGGGGGCAGGGGGGCCGGGTTTTTCCGGGGGGGCATCTTTTTTTTGCCAAAGCCAGGAGGGGAATTGTAATTTTTCCGGCAGATAAAGGGGCTTGGGGGAGTCCGGGGCGGGCCGGGGTGCTTCCTTGGGGGCCAGGCTCAGGAGTTTGGCGCGCAGTTCCCCAAGGCTGTGGGGGGTGCTCCCCCCCCAGAGCATCTCCACCACCTCCGGCGCCAAGCCGCTTTTCACCAGGAGGCGCCGCCAGTTCTCCGCGTCATGCAGGACTCCGGGGACGGCGGCGTCGGCCAGGGACCGGGCCTCTGCTTCAGGTGTGGACGGCAAGACGCAGTGGCGTTGGGTTTCCTTCATCAGCTGCCAGACCTGCTCCAGGGAAATCCCGGCGCCCTCGGTGCCCCCCTCCAGGGTGGCCAGGGCCTCCAGGGGCACCCCAAGGTTCTGCAGGGCCAGTTTCAGCTCCGGAAGCGCGGCCGCCGGCAACCTGAGCTTTGGCCAGATCCGCTGCCATTCCTGGTGGTCTGCGGGGTTGGCAGGCACCTGCAGACCGGGACGTGGCTCCAGGGCTTGCGGATGGCGGCCGGCCACCGGGCCTTCAGGAGTCGGACCTGCCTCCCCGCTTAGGGGGAGTGGAAGGGGATGCCCCTTGGTCCTCCCCGGTAAGGGGGCGTTCGGGGAGATAACTTCCCCGGTCGGCGGCCGTTCCCCGGGGACGTTCCTTCCGCCTTCCGATGGGCGGCCTGCCCGGGAAAGGAAAGCGGCCAAGTCCATGGGCGGCAACGGGGAGTCGGAGAAACGGATGATCGCCCGGGGGCAGCCGTCGCTGGCGCGGGAAAGCGCCCGGCCAAATACCTCCCCCTCCTTCAGCCCCATGCCAATTGCGGACCCGTGTCGGGCAGCCAGCCACGCACAGAGGCGCTCGGGAGAAGCACCGGCGGCAACGAGGGTGGCGGCCAAGCGGGGAGAAGCCGACGGCGGGATGAGGGGGAGAGCGGGCCCCTCAGGGGCCGGCTTCCTTGACTTCCGGACTCCGGCCGCCGGCCCCGGGGCCTGCCCGGCCGACCGGCAAAAGCCCTTCAAGCCCGGGCGGGAGGTCTCTGGACCCTCCACCCCAGCGGAGGTCCCTTCCCCAAGATGGCTCGCCAGCCTCCCCTGGAGGCAAGCCTGAAAGAGGTCCGGGACGGAGGCAGGCCGCCTTCGCCCCTTCTGGTGGCCGGACGCCGTGAGGGGAAGCGCCGGCGCGTTGCCTGCCTGCATCGGAATGCCTCCTGGGACCGGTGGTTGAAGGCCCGAAAAGCAAAGCCCGTGCCATCGCCCCGGAGCCAGCAAATTTCAACGTTTGGTGAGAAAAGTTGGAACCTGGCAGGAAAAAGTTCCCCAGGCCGGTGCTCCGCCCGGCAAAAAATACCGGCCCGCCTCAACTTGCGCCTCCGGCGGGCGTCGGGATAGAATGAAAACTACGGCAGGATGGAACCAAGTGGGAAGCTCCGGTTCCGCCCTATCCCCGGCCGACCGTGAAGGGGGGATGGGAAACCAGCTTCCCTTGAGGCCTCCCTGCCGAATCCTTGCGCTGGGGCTCTCCATGAACAAACGCCGGCTGACCCGGCCCATCCAGGTGGGTTCCGTTCAGGTGGGTGGGGGGGCACCGGTGTCGGTGCAGTCCATGACCAACACCGACCCTCATGATGTGGCCGCCACCTTGGCCCAGGTGGAGCGTCTGGCGGCCGCGGGCTGCGAGATCGTGCGCCTGGCGGTACCCGATCGGGAGGCGGCGGCGGCCTTTGCCGCGGTGAAGCGGGCCAGCCCGGTGCCTCTCATTGCCGACATCCACTTCAATTACAAACTGGCCTTGGCGGCTCTGGAGGCCGGGGCCGACTGCGTGCGCATCAACCCAGGCAACCTGGGGGGGGCGGAAAAGACCCGTTTGGTGGTGGCGGCCTGTCAAAGCCGGGGGGTGCCCGTGCGCCTGGGGGTGAACGCCGGTTCCCTGGAGGCGGACCTGCTGGCCAAATACGGGGCGCCCACGGCTCCCGCCTTGGTGGAAAGCGCCCTCAGGTGGGTGCGCCAGTTTGAGGACTGGAACTTTTTGGATTTCAAAATCTCCCTCAAGTCCTCGGATGTGTTGGTGACGGTGCAGGCCTACCGGGAGCTGTCCCGGCAGGTGGACTATCCCCTGCACCTGGGGGTCACCGAGGCCGGGGGTCTCATCGCCGGCACGGTGAAGTCGGCCCTGGGCATCGGGCTGCTTTTGGCCGAGGGCATCGGCGACACCCTGAGGGTCTCCCTGACCCGGGATCCGGTGGAGGAGGTGCGGGTGGGTTATGAGATATTGCGGGCCCTGCACTTTAGGGAGCGGGGGGTGGAGTTGATTTCCTGCCCCACCTGCGGCCGCTGCCAGATCGATCTCTTCGGCTTGGCGGAGGAGGCGGAGCGGCGCCTCATGACCGTGGCCACACCCCTGAAGGTGGCCATCATGGGCTGCGTGGTGAACGGCCCCGGCGAGGCCCGGGAGGCGGATGTGGGCATCGCCGGCGGCAAGGGCGTGGGGGCCCTGTTCAAGAAAGGGGAACTGGTGCGCCAGGTCCCCGAGGGCGAGTTGCTGGCGGCCCTGCTGGCCGAAGTGGCCGCCCTTACCGGCGACCCGGTGGCCTAAGCGTCATCAAATCCTGGTTTGCATACCACATATTGACTTGTGGGGGAAAGGGTGCGGGTATCCCAAGCCGCTCCCTTTGGGGGGTGCCGCGTATTTCCCCGCCTCTGTTCGAGGCGGGACCCGTTTCCTTGTTGCAGTCTTGCCGCCTCCCAGTTGTGGTTTCCGAATTGCCTCCTTAATTTGTTGCTCGTGCAGGTGAGTTTTTCCTTGACATACTTGCATTACGAGGTTTAATGGGATTCTAGGCTAATAAAAGGGGGAGGGGGAAAATGAAATCCAAAAAGCTTTTGGGGTTTTCTCTGGCAGCCCTGATCCTGGGCTTCAGCCTGGCGGCCTGGGCGGAAGAGGTCACGCCGGTCCAACCGGACAACCCCTACGTGGGCGTTATCAGGAATTACACCAAGACCGATGTGGAGTTTCCGTCTTTGAACAGCATGGGAACCATAACCGTGCCCGCCAAGGGCTGGGTGGAATACCGGGTTTGGACCGAACAATTTGACCTCATCGGGTATGTCAATGGCAACCCCTTCTTTTGTCAAAAAGTTCAAGTTGACCCCAACAAATATCAGTTGTTTTGCAAATCGTATGATTTTGTAGCCGAAATCAAGAAAGATGATGCCGCCGTGGCGGGAAAAAAGGCGAGGAAAAAGCGCATCAAGCGGAAAAAACCCAGCGGGCCGCCGGTGGAGGGCTTGGGATAAATCCTTGCCGCCCAGCACAGACGAAAGCGTCAAAAACGGGGCAGGCCGCTGGCCTGCCCCGTTTATTTGGGCAGCTCCCGGGAGGATCAAAAAACTTTTTTGGTATCCAGCAGCAAGGTTACCGGGCCGTCGTTTATCAGCCCCACCTCCATCATCTGGCGAAAGCGGCCGGTGGCCGTGCGGATCCCCAGGTCCCGCAGGGCCTGGACCAGCTCTTCATAGAGCCGCTCGGCCAACTCCGGCGGGGCGGCCTGGTCGAAGGAGGGCCGCCGGCCCTTGCGGCAGTCCCCCAGGATGGTGAACTGGCTCACCACCAGAGCTTCATAGCCCAGGTCCAGGAGCGACCGGTGCATGAGGCGCTCGCCCTCTGAAAAGATGCGCAGATGGGCCAGCTTGTGGGCCAGGGCCGCAACGTCCGCCTCCGTGTCGTCCGCCGCCACCCCGGCCAGCACCAGCACCCCCGGGCCGATGTGAGCCACCTCCTCACCGTTCACCCGCACCCAGGCCTCCGTCACCCGCTGCACCACCGCGCGCATGCCCTGCTCCCCGTAAAAGTGGCCCGGGGCGGGATGGGGCAACCCCGGCTCCGCGACATCTCCCGCCACCTTATCCGAAGGTCGCCGTTGCTGTCAACCCTGCAGCCGTCGGCGGGGACCGGCCTCATTGGCAGCCAGTGGACCGCCCTTGCGGTTCCGGGGAATTTGGGCTAATTTGTTAGCAGCCGCCGGGGTCCGCCCGTGTTGGCGCGCCCGACGCTCCCCAGAGCCCCAGGGACAGGGGTCCGGCGGGCCAGCGGGGGCTGGTTGGCCGGACCATGGGGCGCCACAAAAGGCGCGGGATCACGGACCAAGGTTCCGGGGGGCGCCCCCGGACTGGAATTGTTCGGACTTCCCGCTCCCCTGACTCCGAACCAGAAGGAACGTATTTCATTTTCCATGTGGCCCTTCCTTGCCAAACGCTTGGTGCTCATGGTGCCCATGCTGCTGGGCATCACCCTGGTGTCCTTTGTGGTCATTCAATTGGCGCCGGGGACCCCCACGGAGATCCAGACCACTTTGAACCCCAAGGCCTCCCTGGAGGCCCAGAAGCGCCTTCGGGAGCTCTATGGCCTGGACCAGCCCATTCTGGTGCAGTATTGGCGCTGGCTTACGCGGTTGGCGGTGCTGGATTTCGGCCTCTCGTTTTCCCCGGACCGGAGGCCGGTGTGGGACAAGATCCGGGAACGCCTGGGCATCACCATCTCCATCAACCTCCTGGCCCTGATCTTGATCCTCGCGGTGGCCATTCCCATCGGGGTGGTGTCGGCTACCCGGCCCCATTCCTGGTTCGACCGGGGCACGACGCTCTTCGTCTTTTTCGGATTCGCCATGCCGGGCTTCTGGCTGGCCCTGCTCCTCATTATGTTGTTCGGGGTGCATCTGGACTGGCTGCCCATCTCCGGCCTCACATCCCTGCAATTCCGGCAGCTCACCTGGTGGCAGCAGGTGCAGGATCTGGCGGCCCACCTGGTGCTGCCGGTGACCGTCTCCGCCTTCGGGGGCCTGGCGGGCATGTCCCGCTACATGCGGGGCAACATGCTGGAGGTGGTGCGCCAGGACTACATCACCACCGCCCGGGCCAAAGGGCTGCCTGAACGCACCGTGATCTTTAAGCACGCCTTAAGAAACGCCCTGCTGCCGGTGATCACCATCCTGGGCCTGTCGGTGCCGGGCCTCATCGGCGGCAGTGTCATCGCCGAGTCCATTTTCGCCATCCCCGGCATGGGGCAGCTGTTCTATGGCGCGGTCATGGCCCGGGACTATCCCCTGGTCATGGGGGAGCTGGTCATCGGCGCGGTTCTCACCCTCATGGGCAACCTGTTGGCCGACCTGGGCTACGCCCTGGTGGATCCGAGAATTCGGACGGGATAATTGAGGTGAGGGCCGGGTGGACGCAGTCCTCTGGCCCTCTCTCCCAAGACAGCTTCTTATTATGCACAGACGGGAATTTTGGGACCGGTTGCGGCGCAATCGCCTGGCCATGGCGGGCTTGGCCTTGGTCCTGGGAATGTTTGCGGTGTCGGTGCTGGCTCCCTGGCTGGCCCCCTATGACCCAGGATTCATCGATCTCAATGCGGTGTTAGAACCCCCCAGCCGGGCGCATTGGCTGGGGACCGACCCCCTGGGCCGGGACGTGCTCTCCCGCATCATTTATGGCTCCCAGGTATCCCTGAAAGTGGGGTTCGTCTCCGTGGGGCTGGCCACCCTCATCGGCCTTTTGGTGGGTTCCCTGGCGGGGTTTTACGGCGGCTGGGTGGATTTCGTGGTCATGCGGTTTGTGGACCTGATGCTTTGTTTCCCCAGTTTTTTCCTGATCTTGGCGGTGATCGCCGTGCTGGAGCCCAGCATCTGGAACATTATGGTGGTCATCGGCCTCACCAGTTGGATGGGGGTGGCCCGGCTGGTCCGGGCCGAATTCCTATCGTTGCGGGAACGGGAGTTTGTCCTGGCCGCCCGCGCCTTGGGGGCCTCGGACTTTCGCCTCATCTGGCGGCACATGCTTCCCAACGCCTTGGCGCCGGTGATGGTCTCCGCCACCCTGGGGGTGGCTGGGGCTATCTTGACGGAAAGCGCCTTAAGCTTCCTGGGGCTGGGGGTCCAACCGCCCACCCCCAGTTGGGGCAATATGCTCACGGCCGGCAAGGACTCCATCGAAATTGCCTGGTGGCTGTCGGTCTTTCCGGGGCTGGCCATCCTGATCACGGTGATGAGCTACAATCTCTTGGGAGAGGGAGTCCGGGAGGCCATTGATCCACGCCTGAAGGACTAGGGCCTTGCCCCGGCAGGAAAATTCCCGACGGGGGAAGCGGTTCATTGACAATGGGAAAATCGTTCCTATGGTTAGGTTACGGGGCGGCGTAACCAACCAAGGCTTTTCAACGAGCGAGGAAACAGCATGAAGCGCACTGCGGGAAAAATTCTCTGCCTGGTAGTGGCACTGGTGTTATGTGGCGCAGGGCTGGGCTGGGCCGCTAAGGCGACCAAAACCGCCGAAACGGGCGAAATGGATATCAATAAGGCCCTCATGAGCAGCTTTGAAATGATGGAGAAGGGCAAGTTTGCCGAAGCCCAGAAGCTTCTGGAAAAGATCCTGCAGAAGGACCCCGGCAACCCGCTGGCCCTGAACAACCTGGCCGCCGTGATGGTGAAGGCCAAGAAGTTTGACAAGGCTGACACCTATCTGAACCAGGCCCTGCCCCGGGCCAAGGGCTACATGGTCCAGGTCAACCGAGTCTGCCAGGTGGGCGGCATCTGCGTGGCCTTTAAGCCCGTCACCGCCGGCAGCGGCAACCAAGAGCTGGCTCCCCTGGTCATGCTCAACATTGAGATGGTGAAACAGTACATGGCGTCCGAACCGTTGGCCGGCAAAGGGCCGAGACAATAACAAGTTCCGGCGCCGCCCCTGGCGTTGCACCACCGGCCCCCCAAGGGGGCCTTTTTTTTCGGAATGGAGCCATGGTTGACATCGAACAGGCGGGTTCCTACCTTACCACTAAACGGTAAGGGAGCAAGGTGAAGCCATGCGGCGGAGACTAGCTGTCCCGGAAGCAATTCTGGTTTGCCTGGCGCTCCTGGTGGCAGGGCCGGTCATGGTCCTGGCCCAGGAGGATCTCTTCCCCAAGCTGGCTTTAAGCTACGACCTGCTGGAGGCTGGCAAGCTTTCCCAGGCCAAGCAGCTTTACCTGGAGATCCTGGAGCGCTCTCCGGATCATCCCCTGGCGCTCAACAACCTGGCCTACATTCAGGTGCGGGAGGGCGACCTGGCGGGGGCTCAGACAACCCTGGAACGGGCCTTGATCCGGGCCAAGGGCTTCCGCATCAAGGTGAACAGGGTGTGCGCGGTGGACGGCATCTGCCTGGCGTTTCGCCCGGGCGGCCCGGAGTATGGCGATCAGGACCTGGAACCCTTGGTGCGCCTGAACCTGCTGTTGGTGAGGGACAGGCTGGCCCAGAGGCAAAGCGGCAGTTGAGCGGGCCGGGACGGAAGCCGGGGAAGAAGGGTTCAGGGCCACCTCCCCCGGGTCCGGGCGGCAAGCCGGAGGGGCAGGGGGAATGAGGTGGGGAGGCCCCCTTGGCCTTCTCTTCCCCTCATGGCTGAGGGGAAGATGCTCTGCCGGACTCAGCTTCTAAAACGCCCAATTTTTCTTTGGCATAGGGCACCAGGGCCGGCACCGGCGGCCGCTCGAGGAGTTGTTCCCAGGCCCGCCGGGCCTCTTCCGGCTCCCCGGCCTTTTCCGCCAGCATGGCGTAGCGCCTAAGAAGCTCCCCGCGGTAGCTACCGCTGCTCTGCTCCCACAGCGGTTTCAGGGTGGCTGCCGCCTCCCGCCACTTTCCCAACCCTTCCTGGCAATAACTGATGCTCTCCGCGATCAGCCTCCGCAGGCCCTCGTCCTGCCGAACTTGGGGCCGGGCGGCCAGCTCCTGATAAGCCTTCAAGGCCTCCTCAAATTTCCCCGTCTGATAGAGCAGGTGGGCCCTGGAAAGCTCCGCTTCCAGGGCGGCCGCCGTGCTGGCAAAGGTTTTACTTATGGTTTCCAGTCCCTTCAGAGTTTCGGCGGAAACTTCGGGGTTGGCAAGCGCGGGCCGAAGCTGGGCCAGGGCGGCGGCGGCTTCCTGAGCGCGGCGGTGGGCGAAATAGGAAAAGATACTGTAGCCCCCCGCTGTCAAAAGCACCCCGGCCAAGGCGATTGCCGCCCATTTCCAGTGAAAACTCGCAAAATCTCCGAACCGTTGCAGCAGACTGCGGACTTCCTTTTCTTCCAGAACCAGACCCCGACGCCGGGAAACGGGTTTGGGCATGACAGACTCCTCGAAATTAACTCCGTCAAAGCAAAAAGAAGCAAAGGTCCTCAGGCCGGGGGCTGCTCCCCCGGCCCAGGGGCGATATCTTCAGCCAGGGCCGTCACCAGCGCCTCCCCCCGGGGGCCATGGCCGGTGAAGGTAAGGGTACGGACCGCATCACCCGTTCCTTCCAGATGCACTTCCAAGTAGGCTTCGGGCAGGAAGCCTGCCAAGCGCTCGGCCCACTCCACTGCGACCACCCGGTCGCCGAAGAGATATTCTTCCAAGTCCGGGAGAAGCTCCACCGGCAGGGGTTCCAGGCGGTACAGATCGAGGTGCACGAGATGGAAGCGGCCGGGGTATTCATGGGCCACCACAAAGCTGGGGGAGGAGACCGGGGTCTCCGGCGGCACCTCCAGGCCTTCGGCCAGACCCCGGACGAACTCTGTTTTGCCGCTGCCCAGCTCGCCCACCAGGGCCACCACGTCCCCCGGCTGCACAAGCATCCCCAACCTGGCGGCCAGGCGCCGGGTGTGGTGCGGGCTGCGGCTGGCCACCTGAAGCTGTTTCACGTGCTTGGCCGGGCCAGGACCCGGATCAGATCCAACTTCCCGACGATCCCCACCAGCTTGCCGCCCTCCACCACGGGCAAGGTGTGGATCTTTTTTTCTTCCATGAGCCTGGCCAGCACGGCCACCGGCGTATCCGGCTCCACGGTGACGGGGGGGCTTGACATCACTTGCTGCACCGCGTGGCCCAAAAGCTTTTCCAGCCGCTGCCGGAAGCGGCCGGGGGTTTCCAGGAACAGGTGCAGGTCCAGGATGTTCAAGGCCATGGGCAGTTGGGGCTCCCGGGTGCGCTTGAGCAGGTCAGACTGGGTGACCACCCCCACGACGCGGCGTTGGTCGTCCACCACCGGCACCCCGCTGATGCGTCGCTGGGCAAAGAGCCTGGCCACCTCTTCCACCGAGGTCTCCGGGCTTACGGTGATCACTTCCCGAGTCATGATTTCACGAGCTGTAAGCATGGGTCTCCTTGAGTGGCGGGGAATTTCCCGGAAAGGAGGGCGGCCAGGACCTCGGGAAGCACCCGGATCAAGTCGCCGGCCACCAACCCCCGAGGCCCCCAATCCTTCGCCAGGAAATCGGCGGCCAGGCCGTGCAGGAAAACCCCCAGACGGGCGGCGTCCCAAGGGGGGAGCCGCTGCGCCAGGAGACCGCCGATGAGTCCGGTGAGGACATCCCCCGTGCCGCCGCTGGCCAAGCCGGGGTTGCCCGTGCTGTTGAGGCAGAGGCGGCCGTCCGGCGCCACGGTGAGCGTCTGGGCTCCCTTGAGGACCACCACGCACCCCAGGGAGGCTGCCACCTCCCGGGCGGTTTCCCGGCGGCGGGCCTGGACTTCCTTGGGGCTCAGCCCCAGGAAGCGGGCCATCTCGCCCGGATGGGGGGTGATGATGCGGGGGCCGGCCGCGTTTTTCAGACAGTCCGGTGCCTCTTTTAGGCAGTTGATGCCATCGGCATCGATGACCAGAGGCAGAGGTGAGGTTCGCACCAGTTCCCGGACCACCTCCGCGGTTTCGGGGTGCGTTCCCAATCCCGGTCCCAGCGCCAAGGCGGTCTTGTCCGCCAGGAAGGCGGTGAGGGGCGCCAAGGCCCGTCGGCCCACGGCCCGAACTCCGGCGGCCTCGGGAAGCGGCAGGGACATGGCCTCGGTGAGCTTGACCTCCAAGATGTCATGCAGACTTTCCGCCACCGCCGCGGTCACCAAACCGGCCCCCACCTTAAGCCCTGCCTCGCAGGCCAAGGCCGCAGCCCCAGTCTTGCCGACGCTGCCGGCCAATACCACCAGGTGCCCGAACGTGCCTTTGTGACTGGCAAACGGGCGGGCCGGCAGCAGGGCGGCCAGGTCCGCCGCCTCGGCCAGTTCCCCCGGCACGGCGGCGCTGATGCCGGGCGGGATGCCGATGTCCACCCGCCACAGCCTCCCCGTCAGATCCCGACCCGGCGGCAGAACCTGCCCCCATTTGGGAAACCCATAGGTGACGGTTACTTGGGCCTTCACCGCCACTCCCAAAATCTCGCCGCGGTCGGCGCATAACCCCGAAGGGATGTCCACGGCCAAGACCGGCACCCGAAGACGATTAAGGCCCTGGATCAGGTCCGCCAGGAGGCCCTGAACTGGCGCATTGAGACCGGTGCCCAGGAGGGCGTCCACGATGACCCCGGCCGTATTGAGGCGGTAAAGCGCCCGGTTCAGGCCCGTTGCGTCCGTTACCTCCTCCACCTCCACTCCCAGCCGAGTGAGGATTTCCAGGTTGGTGCGGGCATCTCCCGCCACCTGATCCCGGCGGGCCAGGAGAAACACCATAACCGGCAGCCCGGCGTTGGCGGCGTAGCGGGCCACCACCAATCCGTCGCCGCCGTTGTTGCCGCGGCCGGCGCAAACCGCCACCGGGCCGGCCAGGGTGGGAAACTCCTGACGCAGCACCAGATAGGTGCTGCGGCCGGCATTTTCCATGAGCACCAGGGAGGGAACCCCCAGCTCCTCAATGGTGCGCCGGTCCAAGGCGCGCATTTCCGCCGCGGTGACCAGCTTCATCATCCCTCCGGGATGGGTCTTGGCGGTTGGCCGGGTTCCAGGGCGCAGTCCACCCTAGCCTCCTTTGGCTTGCCCGTCCATCTCGGTCATACCATACCACAACCCGTAAGGCGGCGCCAAGATCGGGGCCGGGACCGACCCCCTCCGCCCCGGCAAGAAAAAGGCGGCCTCAGGCCGCCCCATGCACCACGTCCCAGCTCAGATTACAGGAAATGATAGGCGATGCCCACTGCGAAGCGGTGCACGGTAAAGTCAAAGGTGGCCTTGCCCCGGGCTTCGCCGGGGGGCGCAGCCAGATAAAGTCTGGCCGGATCAAATTCCACGTCCCATTGGTGGCTGAATTTGTATTCCATGAACAAGGAGAGGTTCTTCAACACCATATAGCGCACCCCGGCCAAGGCCTCCAGGGAAAAATTCTTGGCCGAGTCGGTGCTGGACCAAAGGATCACAAAGCCGGGGCCGATGCCCACGTAGGGCTGCAGCCGGCCGAAGGGCACTTCCTTATCCTTCAGGAAGCCATAGCGCCCCAGGAAATGGAACGCCAGGGTGCTCACATACGTGTGGTAGGTAGGCAGATACCCTACCGTGCTTCCGAACACTGGGCGGCTCAGACGCACCTGCTTGGTTTCGGTGTTATGCGCGTCATACATAAATTCGACTTCGCCCCCGAAATAGGGCAGGCTGTGCAGGAAATACCCGGCTTTCAGCCCCCCCAGAGGACTGGGGGCATAGCGGACGCGGGAAGTCTCGGCAAAGGGAAACTGCCATTTGGAATTGTCCACAAAGCCCCCGCCGGTAAAGGCGCCGATAAAAAATCCCCCCGGCCCCCTGAGGCTCCAATCCACGGTGCCTTGGGCCGCCGGCCGGTTGAGCCAAGCGAAGTAACAAAAGGCCGCAGCGGCGGCGGTGAACCCCACGGCTTGGGCCACGGCGGCCCCCGTGGCGGGGGCCCCGGCCCTGGCCGGCTTCGGCATGGCGGCAGCCAAGGCCATGATGAGCAAGAACACCATCGCCTTGCTCCCTGAGCGTATCCGCATGATGTCATCCCTCCCTGATCCTGACAGGCCCCCGGAGCGGCCGGAGAAGTGACCCATTATAAGAACGGGGCCATTGCCCTGTCAAGGAAAAATCATTGGCCTAAGTGACTGAAAATTCACCATATCTCTCTTATTTGGAAAGAATTTCCCGGGCTTTCTTTGATTTGCCAACATCGAAAAGGCGGCTAACGGGGATGAGTTTGGTGCCGTTCCCTCTTCCTTCCTTGGGGGCGGCAAGGGGACAATCTCATTGACGGGCCGGCTCCCCATTTGATAAAGTTTAGCAGAAGGAAATTCTGAACAAGCGCTAAGGTTTTTCTGCCGATACATGGTGGTGGTGATTGATTATCAGGCCGGCAACCTGACCAGCGTGGTGCGGGCATTGGCGGCCTTGGGAGTAGCCGGGCGGGTAAGCGAAGATCCCTTGGCGGTGGTGGAGGCCGAGCGGGTGATATTTCCGGGTGTGGGCGCCGCCGGGAAAGCCATGGCGGTGCTTCGGGAGCGGGGCCTGGATGAGGCGCTGCGCCAAGCCCACGCCAACGGGGTTCCCATCCTGGGAATCTGCCTGGGGGCCCAGATCATCCTGGATTTCAGCGAGGAAAACGACACCCCCTGTTTGGGGCTCCTTCCCGGCCGCACCCAGGCCCTGCCGAAACTCCCGGGGCTGAAAATTCCCCACATGGGCTGGAACCGGGTGGAGTTCCGCCAGCCTCACCCGGTGTTTGCCGGCTTGCCGCCTGCGGCGGAATATTACTTCGTCCACAGCTTCTTTCCCCAGCCGGCCAAGGCCGAAATGGTGCTGGGGGTCACCGAGCATGGGGTGCCATTTGTAAGCGCCTTGGGTTGGCGGAATTTGGTGGCCACCCAGTTTCACCCGGAAAAAAGCGGGCGTTTTGGTCTCCGGATTCTGGAGAATTTTTTGGCCTGGGACGGCAATTTTGCTCAGTAAACGCATCATCCCCTGCCTGGATGTCCGGGACGGCCGGACCACGAAAGGCATCAAGTTCAAAAACAACGTGGACATCGGCGACCCGGTGGAAATGGCCCGCTGGTATTATGAGGCCGGGGCCGATGAACTGGTATTTTATGACATCACCGCCTCCAGCGATCGGCGCAACATCATGATCGAAGTGGTCAGGCGGGTGGCGGCGGAGATTTTCATTCCCTTTTCGGTGGGCGGCGGGATCCGGACCTTGGCGGATATGCGGGACGTGCTGCTGGCGGGCGCCGAAAAGGTGAGCGTCAACACCGCCGCCATCCTGAATCCGGACCTCATCGCTCAGGGCGCCAAGGCCTTCGGGAGCCAGTGCATTGTTTTGGGGATGGACGTCAAGCGAGTACCCCGGACACCCCAGATTCCCAGCGGCTACGAAATGGTCATCCACGGCGGGCGCACTCCCATGGGCCTTGATGCCCTCCAGTGGGCCAAGGAGGCGGAACGCCTGGGGGCCGGAGAAATCTGCCTGAATTCCATCGACGCCGATGGGACTCAGAACGGCTACGAACTGACCCTCACGAAGATGATCTCCGAAGCCGTTTCCATTCCGGTCATTGCCTCCGGCGGGGCCGGGAAACCCGAGCATCTGCGGGAAGTCCTCACCGTCGGCAAGGCTGATGCGGCCCTCATCGCTTCCATGATCCATTACGGCACCTATACCATCCAGGAAATCAAAGAGTTCTTGGACCAGCACGGCATTCCGGTGCGCCTCGTCTGGTGAGGCGGCCCGGGCCCTTCAGGTGAGCTATGAGCCACCATCGCGAACCGGAACTCGAATTCGAGGAATTCCCGGAAGAGCCGGAGATTTTGGAGCCGGAGGTGGAGGAACCGCTGGAAGAGGAAGCCACCCTTCCTGTTCCCTCCGAGCTCGATCCCTTGCAGCGCTACATCCGGGAGGCCAATCGCTTCAAGCTTTTGACTCCGGAGGAGGAAAAAGAGCTCACCATCCGCTTTAAAGAGACCGGTGACCAGGAGGTGGGCTACCGGCTCATCACCAGCAATCTCCGGCTGGTTATCAAGATCGCCCTGGAGTTTCAGAAATACTGGATGCGGAATCTGCTGGACCTCATCCAGGAGGGGAACATCGGCCTCATGCAGGCCATCAAGAAGTTCGACCCGTATCGGGGCATCAAGCTCTCATATTATGCCTCCTTTTGGATCAAGGCCTATATTTTGAAGTTCATCATGGACAACTGGAAGCTGGTGAAAATCGGCACCACGCAGTCCCAGCGGAAATTGTTTTACAATCTGAAAAGGGAAAAGGAAAAGCTGCGGGCCCTGGGCTTTGAGCCGGGCACCAAACTCCTGTCCGACGTCCTCCAGGTCAAGGAAGAGGATGTCATTGAGATGGAGCAGCGCCTGGGGGGATGGGAGCTTTCCCTGGATGCGCCGTTAAAGGAAGGTTCCGAGGAATATCATAAAAATTTCCTCGCCTCCACTGAACCCCAGGTGGAGGAGGTGCTGGCGGAAAGCGAGATGAAGGACCTTTTCCGCCGCAAGCTGGCAGAGTTTCGTCAAGAACTGAACGACAAAGAGCTTGATATTCTGGACCTGCGCCTGCTGGCGGAAAAGCCGCTGACCCTGCAGGAAATCGGGGCGCGGCACGGCATCTCCCGGGAGCGGGTGCGCCAGATCGAGGATCGGCTGATCAAGAAGCTGCGGTACTATGTGAAGAGTGAGGTCCCGGATTGGGAAGAATTTCAAACCACGGCGATGGACTAGTCCGGCCCCGGTGGGGTAGGGGCGGTTGGTGCGCGCATCATATCCTCCCATGACCAAGTGTGTTCGTAAGGCGTCTTCCCTGTTTGCCCTGGGTCTCCTGAGCATTTTGGCGTTGAGCCTGACCGGCTGCCAGTCCCTGGCCGGCATGCTGAAAGGAGGGGCCGGATTCACTGAGGCCGGCGGCCCTGACCGCAGCCAGTCATATTTTCACTACCTTAAGGCCCAGCGGTTTCTCTTTGAGGAAAATCTGCCGGCTGCCATTCAGGAATACGAAGCTGCCATTCGACATGATCCAGGCGTGGCGCAATTGCATCTGGAACTCGCCACCCTGTATCAGCGCCAGGGTGATGTGAAAGATGCCCTCAGTCACGTGGAAAAGGCGCTGAAACTGGATCCCAGGAATCAGGAAGCCCATTTCCTCCTGGCCGGGCTGCACATCAGCCTCAACCAGCTCCAGGAAGCGGTGCATGAATATGAGCGTATCCTGGTGCTGGACCCGGAAAACCAGGAGGCCCGCCTGTTTCTGGCTGCGCTTTATGCCCAGCAGCGGCGTTTCCCCAAGGCTATCCGTCTGGTCAAGGAAATTTTGCAGAAGCAGCCCGATCTGGTGGCCGGCTATTACTACCTGGGCAGATTTCACCTGGAAATGGACCAGACCGGGGAGGCCAAACGGGAGTTGCAGCGAGCCCTGGACCTGGACCCGAACTTCATTCCGGCGCTCTTTGATATGGGCGCGGTGGCAGAGCGGGAGAAGCACTATGCCCGGGCGTTGGGGTATTATCGTCGGGTGCTGCGCTTGAGTCCGCAGAACTCCCGGGCCTGGGCCAGCATCGGACGCCTGCATCTGATGACCAGGAACCCGGCGGACGCGGCCCGAGCTTTCGCCAAATTCCGCAATATGGAAAAAAACGATCCCATGGCTCTGTTGCAGATTGGGGTCTTGTATCTGGAACAGAAATATTACGACGAGGCCATCCGGGAATTTCGGCAATTATCGGCCAAGCCGCGCTTTGGCGAGCGGGTCCGCTACCTCATCGGCCTGGCTTTGGAGGAAAAGGGGGATCTTAAGGGGGCGGCCCAGGAGTATGAGGCGGTAACCCCCAAGGCGGAGCACTATGCCCAGGCCCGCCTGCGCTTGGCCCTGATCAATTACCAGCAGAAAAACAAAGAACGGGCCTTGCGCATGTTGGAAGAGGTCAAGGTCCTGACGCCCGAGCGGGAAGAGGTTTATCTGGCCCTGGCGTTTTTTCATGAGGAAGAGGGCAGGTGGCACCGGGCCCAGGAAGTGATTCTCCAGGGGCTGGAGCGTCTGCCCCGCTCCGCCGAGCTCCACTTGCGGTTGGCCATGATTTATGAAAAGCAGCGGCGTCGGGAGGAAAGCATCCGCCATGTAAAGAAGGTCCTGGAATTGGATCCTGACAACCCGGAGGCGCTGAATTTTCTGGGATACAGTTATGCCGAGGAGGGGGTACAGCTCGACGAAGCCGAACGGCTCATCAGGGCCGCCTTGCGTTTTCGGCCCGAAAGCGGCCACATCATCGACAGCTTGGGATGGGTGTACTATAAGAAGGGTTTGTATGACAAAGCGGTCTTTGAGCTGCGGCGGGCCTTCGACAAACTGCCCTCCGACGCCACGGTGGCTGAACACCTGGGCGATGCCTACCTGAAGCAGAAGCGCTATCACGAAGCCTTGAAATTGTACCGTCGGGCCCTGGAATTGGAGGGTCCGGATATTCCCCGCCTCCGCAAGAAGATCCAGGAGCTGGAACTCAGGCTCCAGCAGCCGACGTTATGAAATGCCTTGCCGTGCTGGCCTGCTTGGCGGTGGCCGTAGCCTCCTGCCGGACCCTGCCGCCTCCCCCGCCGCCCCCGACCCTGGCCAGCCCGGCGGAGATCCTGGCCGCTTTGCGGGCGCGCCAGGAAGGGGTCAAGGGCTTTCAAGCAAAGGCCAGGCTCACGGCCATCGCCCCGGGGCGCAGCTACTCCGGCAGCGGGGTGGTGAAGGCACTGCTCCCCGCTTCCTTGCGGGTGGAGGTGGTGGACCTCTTCGGGCGCTCCCTCATGAGCTTTGCCTGCCACGAGGACCGGGTGGAGGTGCTCTTCCCCCGGGAGGGAAAGTTGTTCACCGGTCCCGCCACCCCTGCGAATTTGGCGGCCTTCATCCCACCAGGCCTGACCCTTTCCCAGTGCGTCAAACTCCTGGCCGGGAACGTGCCCTTCAGCCCCGGGGGGCCGAGCGCGGTACAAGAAGGGGAGGGGGGGCGCGGCCTCATCATGAGTTGGGACAACCCGAACGGGAGTCCCCGGGAACGGCTGTGGCTGGCGGAGGGCGGGCAACCACAACGGCAGGAGTGGTTCGGCAACGACGGCAAGAACCCCGTGCACACCGAATTTGCTGATTTTTCCGGGCCGGGCGGCAGGCCCAAACAGGTGAAGGTGAAGACCGCCAACCCGGAGGCGGAACTGCGGGTGGCCTTTGGAGACCTGCTCCTCAATCCACCCCTGACGCCGGCCGATTTCACTCTGCCCCGGCCTGCGGGGGTCATCGAGGCGCCCCTCAGCCCTTAGCGCGCCCAACAGGGGACAGAAGGAGGCAAAGGTTCCGAATCGTTCGTCCGACCCCTTCCCCCGGGTGAGCAGGAACGGAGTGCGGCGGGCGGCCTCCGATTGCCTTAACCGGCCTTTCCGACCGAGATCCGAGTCTCGTCGGCAGGCCGGGGTTGGAGGCCGGGAAGGCATGGACGACATTTCCCAACCTCCTTTGCCAACCCCAAGCCCATGAAATTTCTTGTGGACGCGCCCTTGGGAGGGCTGGCCAAGTGGCTCAGGTTGCTGGGCTTTGATGCCGCCGGGGTGGTGCTCAAACGGCACGGCCTTCCAGCGCCGCTGGCCGATACTTACATTCTCACTACCCACCGGTCCTTAGCAAACTCTGCCCGGCCGGATGTAGTGGTGGTGACCGCCGGCCAGCCCGAAGACCAGCTCCGGGAGGTGTGCCGCCGGTTGCGGCTGTCCCGGCGGGATTGCAAGCCTCTGAGCCGCTGTGTCCGCTGCAATGCCGAGCTGGTGGAGATTCCCCGGGAAGAGGCCCGCCAGCGGGTCCCGGAGCACGTTTTTCTCACCCAGAAGGAATTTTTCGCCTGCCCTGCCTGCCGCCGGGTTTATTGGCCGGGCAGTCATGTAGCCAATATCGGCCGCACCCTGGAAGCGGTGTGGGGTCGCATGGGCAACGGCGGGTCTCCCCCGCCGGAAAGGAGTACCGTATGAGTGCCGCTTTTCAGGAGAGAGCCACCGAGGTGGCCGGGAGGGTCACCCGATGGGTGAAGCGGATTATTCTCAACACTTGGCGCCGGCTTCTGATCCTTGGCCGCCTGGCGGCCGGCTTCTGGCAGCAGCGGCGCTTGAACCGGGCTTGGCGCCGGTTGGGGAAGGAAGTGCATCTGGCCCTGGAGGCAGGCGAGGTTAATCCCTTACTCACTGAGCCGGTCCGTGACGCGGTGCTCAAGGCCAGGGATGTGCGAGCCGCCAAGGAGCGGCAGGTCCAGGCTATGCAGGCCCTACGGGAAAAGATCCGCGCCTCCCGGGCAGCGGAAGCGCCCTCTGCGGAGCCGGAGCCCGGTCCGCCCCCCGACACCGCCGCCCGCGGCGAATAAAGGCCGGTGTTTTTCGGGAACTTCTGCTGGGGTAAGGCCTCTCCGGCCATGGGAAAGCAGCTGCTCAGCAGGGGGAGCGCTCCGGCTCGTCTCCTCAACCATGCCCAGGGCCCATGGGCACTGGCGGAACGGCCCGTCCTCGTGCTTCTGGCAACAAGGTGAGGATGTCAGCCGCCGCACTCCGCCGGGCTGCCCCTGAGTTTCTCCAGGGCATGGGGCAGGGCCGGCAAAATGGCCTCCAGACTCTCGGCGGCGCCTTTGGGGCTGCCGGGAAGATTGATGATGAGGGTGGCCCCCCGGATCACCGCCACCCCCCGGGAGAGCATGGCGTGGGGGGTTTTGGCGAGGCCGTAGGCCCGCATGGCCTCCGGAATCCCCGGCACCACGCGGTGGGCCACGGAAAGAGTCACCTCCGGGGTAAGGTCCCGGGGAAACAGGCCGGTGCCGCCGCAGGTCAGGATGAGATCCAGTTGGTCTGCATCGCTCCAGGCGATGAGCACTGCCGCAATTTCCTCCCATTCGTCCGGCACCACCTGCGCGCGGCTCACTTGAAAGCACGCCGGATCCAACCGGCGGCTCAGCTCCGGGCCGGCAGTATCCTCCCGTTCGCCGGCGTGACCTTTGTCGCTGACGGTCAAAATTCCCACCCGGAACATGGCGTCTCCTTTCCGTGAGCAGGACTCAGGGCGCTCCCGGCAGCTGTTCCGGGAAGATGCCGGGGGGCACTCCCGGAAACCGGGTTTGCAGCTGCCGGAAATATCCGGGTTGCCAGAGGGGACTTTCCTCTTCGGTGCAGGGCAGCTCCGCCACCTGCCAGCGGCCGCCCTGTTTCCGCAACAGGGCGTGCACCGGTTCGTAATGCCGGCGTCCGTCAGGGGACCGCGGGGAGACTGCCACCCAGGCCCACTCACCCCGGACTTTCAAATGGCGCACCTCAAAAACCATCTCCAGGCCATGGAGGCGGAAGAGTTCCTCCCGCAGGGCAGCTAAAATCAGGCGGCGCTCCGGACTCCCGGGGGGCGGCGTGGCGGCCCTCTCCCCCGCTTCCGCCGCCCGGCACGGCGGCGCTAACCCCTTTGGCAGCCACCCGGCCTCCGCCAGAAAGAACAGCCCACCCAGGCCAAGGGCGAAGAGCGCCCCTGTGAAGGAGCACAGGCCCGGTCTCCCACTGGAGTTCATAGCGCCCATCCAGACTTTTAAGATTGCGGTTCCTCGCGAATTAGAGGAACCTCCAGCACCTCCACCGCATCCCCCGGCCTGACCACACCGCCTTTCAGCACCCGGGCGAAGACCCCTTCCCGGGGCATGATGCAATCGCCCACCAACTGGCGGATGGCGCAACCGTGATGGCAGGCTTTGCCGATCTGGGTGATGACCAGCTCCGCCGCCGCTCCCAGCCGCAGGCGGGTCCCCACCGGCAGCTCGCCCAGCGGGAGCCCTGCGGTGGTGATGTTTTCGGCGAAGTCGCCGGGCTTGACAGGGGCCCCCCGGGCCCGCATTTTCTCGATGCTTTCCAGGGCCAGCAAACTCACCTGGCGGATGCCCCCCTCGGCGTGGGCGTCGCCGGCCACGCCGTGCTCCACCACCAATGTGATTTCCGGCATGTTTTCCTTCACCACCCCTTTGTGACGGCTGACGGAGACTGCCGCCACCCGGGCTGCTCTGCTGGGCGACTCGTTCGGTGTGCTCATGCCAAAAAAATAGCACAGGCAAGGCGCCTGTGCCAGCAGGTTTCCGAGGCCTGTTTGAAGGGGCGGGGGAGGGAACGCCCCTGCTCCCTCCCCCGGGGCCCCAGGCTCACTCCTTTTCTTTGGCCGCCTTGGCTTCGTTGATGATCTTCTCCGCCAAGTGGGGCGGCACTTCCTCATAGTGGTCGAACTCCATGTCGAAGGTGCCCCGGCCGCCGGTCTTGCTGATGAGGTCCGGCGCATACATCAGCACCTCGCTCATGGGCACGTGGGCGATGATGACCTGATTCTTGCCCTGGGCCTCCACGCCCAGGACCCGACCCCGGCGGCCGTTCAGGTCGCCGATGATGTCGCCCATATTTTCTTCCGGCACCGTTACGGTCATTTTCATGATGGGCTCCAGCAGCACGGGGTTGGCTTGCTGGACGCCTTTTTTGAAGCCCATGGAGCCGGCGATTTTGAAGGCCATATCCGAGGAGTCCACCTCATGAAAGGAGCCGTCGTAGAGCTTGACCCGGACGTCCACCACCGGGAAGCCCGCCAGGACGCCTTCGTTCATGGCCTCCACAATGCCCTTTTCCACTGAGGGAATGTACTGCTTGGGGATGACGCCGCCGACGATGGCGTCCACGAATTCAAAGCCGCCGCCCCGAGGCAGGGGTTCGATTTCCAACCAGGTGTCCCCGTACTGGCCCCGGCCGCCGGACTGCCGTTTATACTTGCCCTGCACTTTGGTAGTGCCTTTGATGGTTTCCCGATACGGCACCTTGGGGAGGGTGAGGTTGACCTCCACTCCGAACTTGCGCTTCATCTTTTCCGCCGTGGCCTCGATGTGCACTGCCCCCATGCCGGAAATGAGGATTTCTTTGGTTTCCGGGTTGCGGGTCAATCTGAGGGAGGGGTCCTCCTCGGTGAGCTTCTGGATGGCGGAGAAGGCTTTGTCTTCCTCCCCTTTGGCTTTGGGCTCCACCGCAAAGGTGATCATGGTTTTGGGAGTGGGAGGCGGCGGCAGGAGGATGGGTTTGGCCTCGCTGGCCAGCGTGTCGCCGGTGACCGTCTCCTTGAGCTTGGCCACGGCCCCGAAGGCCCCGGGTCCCAATTCGCCGATGGGTTTTTGGCCCTTGCCCTCCAGGAGGAACAGTTGGCCATAACGTTCGGAGGTGCCTTTGTTGACGTTGTACACGCTGGAGTCGGAAACGATCTTACCGGAGAACACCCGAAAGATGGAGAGGCGGCCGGCATAAGGGTCGGCCACGGTTTTAAAAACCTGGGCCGCCAGAGGCCCGTCCGGGTCCGGCACCAAGGTGAGCTCTTCGCCGGCTGGGGTCTTGCCTTTGATCTCCCCCCGGTCTTCAGGAGCGGGCAGGAATTGATTGATGGCCTCCAGCAACAGCGCCGGGCCGGTGTTGTTCAACGAAGAACCGAACAGGATCGGGACGATTTTGCCCCGCAAAGTTCCCAGCCGCAGACCTCTGAGGACCTCCTCCTGACTGAGCCCACCTTCCTCCAAAAATTTCTCAATGAGCTCGTCATCGCTTTCGGCGGCGAAGTTCATGAGGTCACCCCGGAGACTCTCCACCTCTTCTTTGAGGTCGTCGGGGATGGGCCCCGCCTCCATTTTGCCGCTGCCGGTGAAGGCTTTCAACTGGATAAGGTCCACCACGCCCTTGAAGGCGCTCTCGGTGCCGATGGGAAGCTGCACCATGACCGGGGTGGCTTTGAGCACCTCCTTGACGGCCTGCAATACCGGCCCATAATCAGCCCGCTCCCGGTCAATCTTGTTGATAAAGATTAATCGGGGCTGACCGGAGGTGTTGGCCGCCTCCCAGACCTTCTCGGTGCCCACTTTGACGCCGTCCACCGCGTCGATGACTACCACGGCGCCGTCGGTTACGTGGAGCACGGCCCGGGTGTCCGCCAGGAAGTTGTCGTCGCCGGGGGTATCGGCGAGAAACACCGTGTATTTCTTCCAGGTGTAGTGGTGGAAGGCCGAAGAGATGGTGATCTTGCGCTTGATTTCCTCCGGCTCGTAATCCAGCACTGAGCTGCCGTCGTCCACCCGGCCCAGGCGGTTGGTGGCCCCGGCGTTGAACAAAAGCGCCTCAGCCAGAGAGGTTTTCCCGCAACCGCTGTGCCCCACCAGGGCGAAATTACGGATGTGTGCGGTTTTCCCGGACATGTACGTCTCCTTCCGTGGCTAGCCTTCGATGCCCCGGTGTTTCATCGCCGGGGGCGAAACTTTTTTTAAATATCAGGTTTCGCGGGAATTCTCAACCAGGATTTCCACCCGCCGGGCTTGGCCGCGTTTCTCTGAATTTTCAAGACTCCTTCTTCTTGGCCGATACGATTCTTGAACCGCAAGCTCTGGGAGACACGGCCAGGAGCCTGAAAGTCCCATTATTTCCAGGAGATGACTTCGGGCCGCCGGTGGCATTCCCGTTGCTTAGTGCCTGAAGGAGCAGTGTAGGGAAAAGAAGGAGGTGCGCCATGTCCGGGGCAATCCCAGTGCCTAAAGGAAAGGAAACATCCAGAACTTCTTGGCTGGCAGCAGCCGGCCTGCTGGTGCTGGCGGCGGCCCTGTGTTTGGGGGGGCCAAGCGTGGCGGGGGCCGACCCCGGCGAGCTTCAGATGGTGCGGCAGGCCATCAAGGCCAAGGGCGCCAAGTGGCAGGCTGAGGAGACGCCGATTTCCAAGCTCGGCAAAGAGGCGCGGCGGAAACGCCTGGGTCTCCTGGAGGCTGAGCTGCCGCCAACCGGGGCGGAGGCTCCGGCCGGCACCGCCGCCAGCCCGGTGGGGACGGCCCCCGCCAGCCTTGACTGGCGCAGCTTTAACGGCATGAACTACGTCACCCCGGTGAAGAATCAGGGCAACTGCGGCAGTTGCTGGGCCTTTGCCGCGGCCGCCTGTCTTGAATCCCAAATCCTGTTGGGAAAAGACATGCCCGGGGCCACCGCCAACGTGTCCGAACAGGCTTTGGTGTCCTGCAGCGGGGCCGGCTCCTGCGGCGGCGGCACCATCAGCGGGGCCTCCAATTACATCCGGGATGTGGGCCTGCCGGTGGAGGCCTGCTTTCCATATACCGCCAGCGACGCCTCCTGCGGGGAGGCCTGCCTGACCTGCAAGACCGAAACCGCCACCATCTTCGGCTGGCACTATGCCACCGCGGTGAACCCCACGGTGGAGGCGGTCAAAAATGCCCTGGCCACCTATGGTCCGCTGGTGGCCACCATGACGGTGTATGGGGATTTCTATTATTACCGCAGCGGCATCTATTCCTATACCTCCGGCACCGCCCAAGGCGGGCACGCGGTGCTCATCGTGGGGTACGACGACCCGGGGCAGTATTTCATCGTGAAGAACAGTTGGGGGACGAGCTGGGGCGAGCAGGGCTATTTCCGCATCGCCTACAGCCAGTTGAACAGCGTGGTGTATTTCGCCCGCTACACCATCGCCTATGAGGGCTGGCGGGGCGACCCTGACAATCCGCCGGAACCCGCCTGCAGCTATTCTCTGTCGGCCAGCGGCCAGACCTTTCCGGCCACTGGGGGCGAAGGCAGCGTGGGCGTGAGCGCCGGCTCCGGCTGCACCTGGACGGCGGCCAGCAATGCCGCCTGGATCACCCTTGCGGGATCAGGGGGCACGGGCAGCAGCGCGGTGGCGTTCCAGGTGGCCGCCAACCCAAGCAAGTTCACCCGCACCGGCACCCTGACCATTGCCGGGCAGACCTTCACCGTCACCCAAAAGGGGGCCCGGGTGAGCAAAAAGTAAGGCGCGAATGAACGGAAGACCCGGGCGGAAAGCGCGGCAAGAAAAAGGGGGCCCGAAGGCCCCCCAAAGCTGGTTTGAGATTTTCTTAGCCGCTAATCGCCGCAGGAGAACCCTACTTTGGCATGGGCCGCCACCCAAAAAGGCGCTGTAATGGTGACAGTGGCACCGTCCTTATACGGGAAGCGTCCCGGGGCGGCGATGTATTTGCCGGCCTTGTTTTTGGGCAGCTTGTCCTTGCCGATCCAGACATGGGTCTCCAGGAAGCTGTAGCCCGCGTTGGGCGTATAGGTAACCGTGGCCCTGCTGCCGTCGTACACCACGGTAACCGTGCCCACCTTCGTGCCTTTGCTCAAGTTGCACTGCGCCGCGCCGGCATAGAGGTCCAGGGTATAGGTGCCTGGCGCGGAAATCTGGTTGGTCCACCCCCAGTTGTTGGATTTCAGTTCAGGGATGTTGATGAAACATTCGCCGCCGGTGCGATAGCCCCAGGCAGTTTCATCGCAGGTTCCGGGCGGAGGCTCGGCGCCGCAACAGATGGTGTAGGCAATCTGGCAGAACCAGGCGCCGCCTGTAGGCCTTTCACAATCCCCGCCGTAGGCGGTTTCCCCGTTGGAGAGGGCGGCGTGGGCGGCAATGTAAAGCGTATCCTCACATTGGGCGTCGAAGGAGCAGGTTTGGGGCTTGCCCTTGGCGGCGGTTATCCCACTGGGAGCGGCGCTGCAAAAGGGACAGTCGGGATGCAGCAGCATGCCGGTGAGGGGAATATCATCATACGTGTAGGCTGTGGTTCCCGCGGCATGCTCTTGTTTGTACGGCGAGAGCCCCGGCTCGGGCCGGTTGGTGAAGGGCTCCTCACAAATGGCCACCTGAGTTTCTTTCAGATAGATGCCCGGGGTGGTGATCTCGTAACGGACGTAAAGTTTGGTGCTGTCGTTCCAGACGATGACCTTGCCCACCACCGTGCCGGTCCCTGCCCCACCGCCGGCGCCGTAGGTCAAAGGAAACTCTTTTGGAAGGCAGGTGCTGGAAGAAGAAGAGATGGGAATCTTTATCTGCCCGTAGGCAAGGCCCGCGATAAGGACCATCATAAGGGTGGAGAGCAGGATTACCAACCGTTTGGGAATTGGCATATTGGGGGTCCTCCTTGGTAAGTGATCGGCTGCCATCGGTTGGCGCCCGGGTTGAGGAGCCGGTTCAGCCAGGCCAAAGACCAGGCAGCTTTTTCTCCCGCCCTCCAGGGAACTCCAAGGGGGGGAAGGCCTGATCTTCCTTAGGTCAACCGTGGTATTATGGTCGGCTCCGGCACCTTACGCACCGGCCGGATAAGGCACCCTCGCCCCACATGCTCAGCAGGGTCTGGGTGGTTGGGATGTCGCGGTAAATGAGTCCGTTTTTCCTCTGGCCCCTGCTCCCCCCAGCCAGGGGAGCCAAGAAGATTGCGCAAGCTTTGATTGGCGGAGCGTGCTGCCTGCCTCTTCCCGGGGTTTCTTGCGGAATGAGGCGGCCTGTGAGATAACCTCCTTTTTGGTAAGGTTTCTTTCTGCGGGCCGCAGCATCGTGCGGTGAGGTCCGCATAAGGACTGTTGCGCTTCTCCCCAAGCTACACCTTAAGAGGAATAATCATTGTTGTCAAGTTGGTATGGTAATTTTGCAGAGCAAACTATAAGATTTTTTTCCTCCGGGCTGGAAGAAGTGCCTATCAACACCTCTGCAAGGCTGTACGCGGGCGCGGTTCTTGGGGGCTTATTTGTACTTTTTTCAAACCAGTGCTGTCCGGCATTATTTTGGCGCATAAGGCATCTCTGACCAGAATATCGCCCCCTATCTTTGATGTTTCGGCTCTGAGAGAAGAGGAGGCGCTTAGCAAAAAGACCTCCGGACATGGAAGAGCCTGCATCTCAGGCCTCCCCCCCTTGATGGGGGCGGGCTGGGGTGGCGAAATTATTCGTAACGACGCTGATTTGCTCTATTCGCCCCCTCCCCCAAGCCCCTCCCCCCGTGGGGAGGGGGCTTATAAACGCGATCATGCCAAATCCCTACCGGACAGCGCTGTTTTCAAACAATAAGTTTGATGGAAAGGGAGAAAAGGCATTATTTCCCAGGAGTCTCATGCGACAGGGATTGTTGAACAGTTCGCCTCTTGAATAAAATATTTCCCTTTGAATGGCGGCAGTTAGCATCAAGAAAAGCGTGATGCCGGCAATCCTGCCAGCCAGTGGCGAGCCTTTTGTTCATAATTTTAAACATAAAATTTTTTCTATTTGTTTCATAATATGAATATTAGCGTCCTGGGGTTTTTGAACGTCTCGGGGGGAGTGAACTCCCCTGGTCCCTCATCGGCGGTTCTTTTTCCCAGGTCCCTACGGAGCCCAGGCCGTTGACAAGGAGGCCCAAGGTTGATATAGTCCCCCCTGTCGGGACGTGGCGCAGCCTGGAAGCGCACCTGAATGGGGTTCAGGGGGTCGGAGGTTCAAATCCTCTCGTCCCGACCAGGATTAATCAAGAATAAGGCAGGTTACCGATGTATTATGGGGCCTGCTTTTCTCATTCTAGTGGGGACGTGCATATAACGTGCATATTTTCCAGATCGTTCAGGCAGGGCGCACCATGGAGAGCAAATTAGCGAGGAAATACCGTAGGGCCAGGGAAGGCTTAAAATCTCCCACACGCAGGGCACAGCTTTCGATCATTTGCATCCTCAGCAGAATCGAAATTTGAAGCGCCACAGTATCCGCACCCCTGGAGATGCCACCCCCAGGCTGGCTCCCCACAAGCAAAGCAACTGTAAAACCCGAACTCGTGGAGGTCTTTCCCTGGTTCCTGCGGAGTCGGCAACACCACGGGAAAAAGAGCGAGAAAGGGGGCTTGCCTCATCATCAGGGTATCTCCGCCCACCACATTAATGGAAGGCATTAGGAAGGGGGCGAAAAAGATGCCAGCTGCTGGCCCGGTCCTCGATACCCCGGCGAATCAGCTTGCAGCCAGGCCTCTGTCTTTGGCGAATTACCATCAAGCCTCTACCCTGCCAGGCCTGGAAACTTTGGCTGAGCCAATTCTTGGATGCGAGTAAGGGAGGAAAATGCTACCCCAAATGCTACCCCAAAAGAAAATGGGGTCAGGCTGAATGGCCTAACCCCTTGATTTCTTTGGTGGGCCGTCAGGGTCTCGAACCCCGAACCTAGTGATTAAGAGTCACTTGCTCTACCAATTGAGCTAACGGCCCGGCACCGATTATTATCGCCACAGGCCGCGCGCTTGTCAATGCGCAAAACGGCTCGGTCCCGCTTTTTGGTCAAGGCTGGTTCTGGGGCATTATTCTTGACCCTCGCAGCAATCTGGCTTAATTTGACGGTAAGCAGGCAAGGAGCAGCAGGTCTCTCCCAAGGAGAATGCCTTGCCGGCAAAGGTGAAGTGGTCAGCCTGACCCTGAAACTTTTCCGGGCAGGGTTCGGGATAACCTTATGGGAGGCGGTGGTTGCCTTATTTTTGGTGTCTGAATGCCTTGTTAGCGGCGGCGTGCCTTGTGCCTTATCTATTGGGAACTCTCCTGGCCCAGGCGTCGGGCTATCCCATTCGCTGGTCGGTGGCGGGCTTGGGGCTGTGGGGGACTTTGACTCTGTATCTGGCAGCGCTGGCCGCCAGGGAGACATTTGCGCCCGGGATAAGCCGCTGGCCTGCTCTGGGGGGCCGCCACCCACAGACCTGGAAGCGGCTGGCTTACATTTTCCTGGGGCTGGCCGGCGCTGCCGGTCTTCTCCTCCAATTCCATGAAAATACCGGGGAACTCACCCTGCCTCTGGGAGGATTAGGCCTAGTTCTGGGCTATTTTACCTTTGCGCCGCCCCTTGCCTGGTGTCGCCGGGGTTTAAGCGAATTGACGGGGGGAGTGGCCTTTGGGGTGCTACCGGTGCTGGCGGGCTATTACCTGCAATGCGGCCATGTCATCAGTGAAATCCTCGTCCTGGGTCTGCCTCTGAGCCTGGCCGCATTTAATCTTTTCTTGATCTGGGGGCTTCCGCTTCCCCTTTCCACAGCCATTGGTGAGGGGCTCAGTTTGGCTACCCGGTTACGCCCCCCGGCGGTGGGCCTGCTCTTCACTGTGGTCAATATCCTGATGATACTCTTGCTGGTTGTGGCGCTCCTCTTTCCTGCCTCTCCATATCAAGCCTGGTGCGGACTCTTGGGGCTTTTGGGTGTGGCGCTGGGGAACCAGGAACTCATCAAACGTCGGGCCTATGTTCGGGAAGATCGCTTGCGGCTGCTGTCCGGGCTGCTGATGGCGCAGCAGGTGGGGATGGGGCTGATCTTTTCCCTGGGATTGTGGGGGCGACTGTGAGAAAGCGGCTGCCCTTGCCAGGAAGCGCGCGGCGGGGGATAATGACAACCATGATAGGGCAAACCGGTGGCCAGGGGCAGGGGTGGTGCCGACGGTGGCTGGCAATGATGCTGGTGCTGCTGATATTGCCGGGCTGCACGGTGCACGCCGCCCAGGTGCTCATCCCGCTGGCCTATGGCCTGACGGGCTTGTGCATCGCCCTCCTGGTTTCCCCCACCCCCTTGGCCGCAGCAGTGGGTTTGGTGGTGGGCAGTCTTTTGGGAGCTGCGGTTTATAACAATTCGCTCAAACGCCACTTCCTGGAACCCCGCTCACCGGGCCCAACTCCGGGGAAATAAGAGAAGTCACCTCACCGGCGTCTTCGAGGGGCGCCCCGGAGAGGGCAGGTCCGGCCTGGGGAAGGCTGTTTACCATGCAGGAATGTCCTCCCCCTGGGATCCGCCTGACCGGAAACGCCGGGTTCAGGTTTCAGCCGGTGCTGCAGGCAGGATCTGGGCACGGCATGGTAATCGCTGTTTAAATGACCGCCAACGGGCGCTGGAGATTCACTGTTCCACAGGTGAGGGCGGCGGCAGGCCAGGGGTGGGGATGAAGTGGCGGGAAGGGAACAATAGCTGTCCCCGTTCCTATCTACATAATCATGCCAGTATGCCGCGCCCGTTCCTCCACCTGCAAGGGTCATGGATTGGCCCTCCTGGGCCGGGGGCGTAAAGCAGGCAGAGATGAAACCCTCACACCTTTCCCCGCCGACGTTACCGACGGGGGCTGCAAGTGAAGCAGACCAAGCTTTCCGGGCCCTCCTGGCTGCCCTGCGCGCTGCTCCGGAGCCGGTCTCCGGCGAAACTCTGGCCGCTTCCCTGGGGATCAGTCGGGCCGCGGTCTGGAAGCGTCTCCAGCGTCTGAAGGCCTGGGGGTATGAGATCGCCGGGGAGCCCCGCCAGGGCTACCGTCTCCTCGCGGTCCCGGATCGGCCGCTGCCCTTTGAGGTTCTGGAGGGTCTGGCCACGCGACGCTTCCGGGGGCCGGTCCATTACCATCCCCGCCTCCCGTCCACCAACGACCTGGCCAAGGAGATGGGCCGGCAAGGGGCTCCCGAAGGGACCCTGGTGGTGGCCGACGGTCAGGAGGCAGGCCGCGGCCGGCTGGGCCGCCAGTGGGTTTCCCCCGAGGGCGTGGGGCTCTATGTCTCGTTGATTTTGCGGCCGCCATTGCCGCCTTCGGAGCTTCCTCAAATCACCCTCACCGTGGCCGTGGCCGCCGCGCAGGCATTGGAGCGCGTGGCCCAGATTGCCCCCGGCATCAAATGGCCCAATGACCTGTTGCTGGGGGGCAGAAAGCTGGGGGGGATCCTTACCGAGCTGGAGACCGAAGCAGAGCGCATCCGCTATTTGGTGGTGGGAATGGGCCTTAATGTCAATACCCCGGGCTTTCCCGGGGAACTGGCGGACACCGCCACCTCCCTCTGGCTGGCCACCGGTCGTCGTCACTCCCGAGTGGCACTCTTACGCGCCTGGCTGGAGGAATTGGAAGCATTGTACGAGCAATTTCTCCATCGGCAGTTCCCCGTTATCCTGCGGGCCTGGAAGCGTCGCTCCGTAACGCTGGGAAAGCCGGCCAGGGTGCGTCAGGGGGAGAGGGAGGTCGCGGGTGTGGCCGTGGATGTGGCCCCCGACGGCGCCCTCTTGCTGCGCACGGGAGCAGGCCAGTTGGTGCGGGTGACTTCCGGAGAGCTGGCTCCGGACCCCGTGACGGGGCCCGGAGTTGACTGAAGGACCTTAAAAACGAGCCAGGTTCAGGAGCCCTTTTTCGCCTTCAGTTCGGCAATCTCGCTCTTGAGCTTTTCCACTTCCTCTTTGTATTTCTCCACTTCCCCGGGGGTCACGCTGGAAACCTCGGGAGTGCTGGACTGCTTGGCAAAGAACTTATCTTTCGCCTCTTCAAAGCCTAAGTACACCGCCAAGGAGCCGCCCAGCAGGAGCAGCAAGGGGATGCTGCCGCCCAATAAAGTGAGAAACTGCTGCCACCAGATACCCAACCCGATGAGGCCCAGCGCTACCGCCACCAGGCCACCTACCAATGCCGTCATATCGCCCTCCTTGGGGTAATCTCGACTTGCCGCGCGTGTCGGTTCACCGCCGGATCGTCCGGATTTGCTGGCTGATACTTAGCACACCAGAAGCAAATTGGCAAGCCGGGAAATGCCGGGATATCCGGGAATCAAAGAAAAAATGTAATGAAAATAAAATGTTATCCAAGCTCCCCGGCTTGACAACCGGGCTGGCTTCCTTATAATTAAACTACACTTGGCAGGAGGGGGAGGCCGGTTTATGGCGGAAAGCGATTATTACCAGATTCTGGGGGTGGCCCGCACCGCGACCCCGGAGGAAATCAAGAAAGCCTACCGCAAGTTGGCCCAGAAATACCACCCTGACAAGGCCAAGGGCAACAAGAGGGAGGCGGAGGAACAGTTCAAGAAAATCAGTGAAGCTTACGCCGTTCTGAGCAATCCCGAAAAACGCCGGGAATATGATACGTATGGGTCCCAGGCGTTTCGTGCCAAGTTTAGCCAGGAAGACATATTCCGGGGGTTTGACTTCCATGACATTTTCGACCTGGGGTTCAGCGAAGGGATTTTAGGGCGCATCTTTGGGGGCTTGGGGGGCCGGCAAGGGGCCAAGGGAGGCCGCACCCGGGTGTTTCAGTTCGGCGGCGAGCCGTTTCAAACCAAAGGCTTTCAAACTCGTCCGCAGTCAGGCAAAGGAGAGGACATCCAAGTCGAAGTGCCCATAACCCTGCATGAGATGGCGTTTGGCGCCGAGAAACTGGTTACCTTCCAGCGTCAGGGCCACGTGGAGAAGGTGACCGTCAAGATCCCTCCCGGGACGCTGCCGGGAAAGCGGCTCCGGGTAGCGGAAAAGGGGCTGCCAGGGACGTTGGGGGGGCCTCCCGGCGACCTCTATATCCGCCTGAAAGAAGTGGAGCACCCGGTCTTCAAGCGGGAAGGGCATGATCTCTACGTGGACCGCCACATCAAACTTACCGAGTCCCTTCTGGGCACCAAGGTCACGGTGCCCACCCTGGACGGCAAGACCATGAGCCTGAAAATCCCGCCGGGAACCGCCAGCCACACCAAAATGCGCTTGAAGAATTACGGACTCCCCCAAGCCAACGGCAAGACCCGGGGAGATCAGTTCGTGCGCATCATTGTGGACTTCCCTGCTGACCTGACCAAGAGGCAAAAGGCCCTGTTGGAGGACTTGGCCCGGGAGGGATTGTAGGAGCGCAGGCCGCCGCAGGGCTTGACCCGGAGGGGCCGGGAGGCGCAATTCCTACCCCCTTTCCCTTCGCCCCCGGTTCCGCAGGGCGCGGGAGGAAAACATATCACGGGTTGGAGGAGCCAGAAGCCGCCACCCGCCTTTCCAACGGAAGCAATACCACCACTTGACCGGAGGAATCCATGCCCGTGGAGATTGCCCCGAACGTTTATTGGGTGGGGGCCATTGACTGGACCATGCGTGATTTTCACGGCTACCTGACGGAAGCCGGTTCCACGTATAACGCCTATCTGATTGTAGATGAAAAGGTCACCCTCATTGACACGGTGAAAAAGTCCTTTTTGGCGGAAATGATGGCCCGCATCAGTGAGATCATTCCGCCGGAGCGCATTGATTACATCATTTCCAACCATACGGAAATGGACCATTCCGGGGCCTTGGCGGAGACCATCGCCCGGGTGCGGCCGGAGAAGGTTTTTTGCTCTCCTCTGGGGAAGGTGGGCCTCAGCCGCCATTTTAAGGAAGAATGGCCCTTCGTGGAGGTCAAAACCGGCACCGAGCTGGCGTTGGGGCGCTTCCACCTGCTTTTTCTGGAAACCCCCATGCTGCATTGGCCCGACTCCATGATGACCTTCCTTAGGGAAGAGCAGATTCTCTTTTCCAGCGATGGGTTCGGGGCCCACTATGCCTCCAGTCAGCGCCTCATCCGGAACCGGCACGACTGTCCGCCGGGGTATTTTTATCAATTGAAAAAATACTATGCCAATATCCTGATGCCCATGGGCACCTTGATTTCCCAGCTCCTGGAAAAGGTGGCCAAGTTGGGGCTGGAGTGTAAAATCATCGCTTCGGACCACGGCTGCGTCTATGAAAACCCCGGCTGGGTGCTGGAGGCTTACAAAGACTGGGCGGCAGGCGTCACCCAACCCAAAGCTTTGGTTATTTACGACACCATGTGGCACAGCACCGAACTGTTGGCCAAGTCTTTTCTGGAAGGACTCATGGAGGCCGGGGTGGAGGCGCAGCTCCATCACCTGCGCACCACCCATTACTCCGACATCGTCACCGAGCTCCTGGATGCCCCCCTGTTCCTGGTGGGTTCACCCACCCTGAACAATGGCATGTTCCCCTCCATGGGGCAATTCCTCACGTATCTCAAGGGGTTGAAGCCCAAAAAGAAGGCCGCCATGGCCTTCGGCTCGTATGGCTGGAGCGGTCAGGCCGTGGGGCTCATCAACAAAGAGTTGGAGGCCATGGGGCTGAAGCCCGTGCATGAAGGCTTCCAGGTGCGCTATATCCCCGACCCCGAGGAACTCAACCAGGCCCGGGCCTTGGGTGCCCAACTGGCTCGGGAGCATGTGCGGGCAGGCTGAGGAAGACAAGGCCAAGAGGACCTTGGCCTTGCCCGAAAACCCCGTGATCCCCGACCTTCCCACGCTGCGCCAGGCGGCGGCGGACTTTCGCTATCTGCTGGCGCGGGGCTACCCCCGGAGGGCGAGTCTGACTCTGGTGGGCAATCGCTATGGCCTCGCCCGCTTGGCCCGCCAGCTCCTGCACCGGGGGGTTTTTGCGCCGTTGATTGCGGCGGCCCGCCAGGCCAAGCGCAAGCCGCTGGCGGAGGCGGCTGGGGGCATTTTGGCGGTGGACGGACACAACGTTCTGATCACCCTGGAAGCGGCCTTGACAGGCCTGCCGTTGGTGGCGGCGGACGACGGCTTTATTCGGGATGTGGCGGAAATTTCCCGGGCCTACCGCCCCCGGCCGACCACGCATGCGGCTTTAGCGCTGCTGGTGGACGCCTTGCGCGAGGCAGGAATCCGGTCCGTGACCGTGCTCTTCGACGCGCCGATGCGGAAAAGCGGCCAGTTGGCCCAGGCGACCCGGGAGGCTTTCAAGGCGGCGGGACTGTGGGGGGAGGCGAGGGCTGTGCCGGTTCCGGAAACGGAGCTGCTGGCCTTTCCGGGACCCATCGCCACCAGTGATACCCACCTCATTGATGCCCATGAGGCGGTCGTGGATCTGGCCGGGGAAATTATCCGGGGCCGGGAGCTCCTTCCTGGCGCGTTGATTCTGCTTTAGGAGGGGAAGTCAGGCCGCCCGCCGGTTCGCCCCGGGCGGGCGGCTGACTACCTTTAATCCGTGGCAGAGGCTTCTTTCTAAGGGCGATAAGGTTGGCGTTCCTTGGGGCTGAGGTGCTCGTCATCGTACTTGATGCCTTTGCGTACCTCCAGGATGGCCTCGTTGATCAACCGGATGGCCTTGACCCGGTGGCCGCCCTTGTCCCGGGAGGCCCGTTCCAGTTCGGCTTTGGCGGTCTGCAAGGCGGCGAGGGCATTTTCCATATGGGGTTGCCGGGCGGCAGCCAGGCCTCCGGCCAGCCCCACCAGGAGACCCGCAGTCAGCAAAAGGACGGGGAAAAGCCGCTTGGGTAAGGTACTCCGGATCTTAAGCATGGGTGAGCAATCCTCCTTTGATCGAGTTGGTAAAAATCATACCCCAAACATCTTGTCAAGGGTGATTTTTTGAGATATAGAGTACTCACGCATCGGGGCGGTTAACTCAGTGGTAGAGTGCCATCCTCACACGGTGGAAGTCGCAGGTTCAAATCCTGCACCGCCTACCAAGAAAATCAAGGGGTTGCGTCTCAAGGGCGCAACCCCTTTCCCTTTGTCTTACCCCGCCTGCCTGGAAGCCTCTTTGGGCGCCTTCTCAAGGGCCATGACCGGCTGGGCCAAGGATTAGAACCCATTTCAAAACCTCTTTTTCTGTCACCCTGAGGGAAGCGAAGGGTCTCAAGTAATTGAAAATACGAGATTCTTGTATGTTAGTTGCATGGTTGTCTGAACTTGTTTAAATGTTCCAGACCCTCAGGGGGTCCCCCCTGAGGGGACGTGGCAGGCCGAGAGATTCAAGGTCATCGAGACCGTGCGAAGCAGGGCCGCCACGTCGCCCTGGCTTTACCCCGAACAGTCGCCGGGGCTTGAAGCCCGCATCTCGCAAGAACGGGAGGCCAAGGCCAGTTATGGACCAGGAGCAAGTTTTCATCGGTATTGACGTTTCCAAAAAACAGTTAGATGCAGCAACTCGGCCAGCCATGGTCCACTTCCACGTGGACAACGATGACCAGGGCATCACCACCCTGATCCAACGACTGGTGAAGCTGAAACCCCAGCTCATCTTGCTGGAAGCCAGCGGCGCTTTCGAGACCCTGGCGGCCGCCTCCCTGCGGCAGGCGGGTCTGCCGGCCCAGATCATCAACCCGCGGCAGGTGCGGGAATTTGCTCGTTCCACCAACAAGCTGGCCAAGACCGACAAAATCGATGCCGCAGTGTTGGCCCACTTTGCTCAACTGCTGCAACCGCCACTGCGACCCTGGCCGGAGGCTCAGCAGCAGGAGTTGGCCGCCCTCATGACCCGGCGGCGCCAACTGGTGGAGATGCTGGTCATGGAGAAAAACCGCTTGGGCACGGCTTGGTCCCCTAAGGTCCGCAAAAGCCTGCAGATGCACCTCCAAGCGCTCCAAGAGCAGCTGCGAGAGCTGGAGGAGGATTTGGATGATTTCATCCACCGCAGCCCCTTATATTTGGAGAAGGACCAGCTCCTGCGAAGTGTCCCGGGGGTGGGTCCCCTGACTTCCCAAAGCCTGATGGCCTGGCTGCCGGAGTTGGGTGCCTTAAATCGGAAACAGATCGCCGCCCTGGTGGGCGTGGCCCCGTTCAACCGCGATAGCGGCCAGATTCGAGGCCGAAGGACAGTTTGGGGTGGCCGAAAGCAAGTGCGCCCCTCCTTGTATATGGCCACCATCGCTGCCTGCCGGTTTAATCCAGCGATCTGTAGCTTTTACCAGCGGCTGCTGCAAGCGGGCAAGCGGAAAAAAGTGGCTATCACTGCCTGTATGCGTAAACTCTTAACCATTTTGAATGCCGTGCTCAAGCACCAGCAACCCTGGCGCTTAGCGACAACAGGTTCTTGACAACCAACACAGTCGCTTCACTTCGCTCAGAATGACAATTTTATGAGATATAGGTTTTTGAAATAGGTTCTAATCCGGGGGACGGCACCCGGCCGGGGGCATTTTCGCCAGAATGCCATTTTTGTAACCGGAACCGTCGGCACCGGGGGGCCAAGAGGTGGTCTCCCCACTTTTGCGATGCCCTCCATCTGGGCTGGGGCAACAAGGAGACGGAATTATCTGCCTATTGCTCGCCAATCATGATGAACCGGATTCGGCCCGCCTCGGTGATGAAACCTGTCTCAGCTTCCGCAGCTCACCCCATATCTCCGGCCCCACAGCCTTTTGGAAGAAAGCCTCAGCCCGGGTGGGGAAAAGGTTATCCCAAAACCGGCGGCCTTCAAATCATGGCATCGGATTTCAATGGTGCAGTCGGTTCCTTGCAAAGGAACCCATTATTAGTTTTCCAAATGGGGCAGAAGGAAAAGGTTGAGTCGCCATCTGCCCTTCCCTGGGAAGATCGGCGGCGAATTGCCGAAAGTCGTCGCCTTCCTGGCGTTGCCAGGGGCCTGAGCCGCATGGCGGCGTCTGGGAAGCTTGCGCTTCTGAAGGGCAGGGCCAGGGAATGCTTCAGCGACCGGGGGCCACAAAATCGGGGCAGACCCGGGCGACCTTTCCCCGGCCGTGCAACGCCTCTCCCATCATAATCCGCACTTCCTCCAACTCGGCCCACGTGGCGGCGGGCTGGCAGCTTTCCATATCAGCGGTGAGGTCCTCCAGGCGGGCTTTGACCTGCTGACAGAGGGCGGCGCTGACTTGGCCTTCCCGGCAGGCTGAATCCAGCAAAGAGAAATATTGGTAATCCTCCAGACCCCGGAGCAGGGCCTCCAGGCGCAGGGTGGGCCAAGGGAAGCCGGAGGCGGGGTCCGGGTAGAAAAAGGTTCCCCGTCGATAGGCATCCGCTGGTCCGGGCAGGGTTGTCCAAGGATCCGTCGGCCAGTAATTGGCGGCCCACAGCAGGTAGCCGGAGAATTGCCACTGCTTAAGGAACCAGCCGATGAGGCGCTGGTGACTTGGGGGGTGGTCAATGCCATGGAGACGGTTGGCATACAACCAAGGTTGCATTCCTTGACGGGCGGCGGCTGCGGCCGCGGCGGGATCAAAGGCCAGGAGGTGGTGAGCCCAGATATTCAGCGCGGCGGCCAGCTCCGGAGGCGGGGTGGCACCGGCCGACTCGGTGGCGCACTCGGGGCAAATGGTTTTGATGAGGCCATAGGCTTGCAGGACCCGGGCATAGTCTTCGGGCTGGGGCTCATCCCAAACCTTGATGCTCGCTCGGTCCAAGAGCCCCCGGGCGAGGAGGAAGTCACGCCATTGCCCATAATACACGGGAGCCCGGGCGGCAAAGGTACTTCCTGGCTGCCCCATGGTTTCGGCTCCCTCCAGTCGGGGCGGCCGGATGCGGCGGAAATTGAGGACGTCAGTGACCTGGTGGAGCAATTCCACGAATTCCGGAAACGCGCTGATGGGGGTTCCTTTGGCGATGGCCGCCACCGGCAAAGGATAAAAAGGACCGAGGCCGTTGATTTTGTAGCGGCGGAGCGCGGCCAGACTGGCAGGGAGAATGCTGCTGAACAGGGTGGCGTGGTTCACTCCATAGCGGGCATACCAGGTGGGGTTGGTCTCCCATTTGGAGACCATGAGGTCCAGGTCCAGCTCGTCCGGCAGGGCGAAATTCCACACCTGCACCTCTAAAGGGAGGCAGGAGGTAAGCCCGTTGCTATGCACCAGCAGGTGATAGCGGAAGCGCCCCGGGGGATGGCCGGGCGTAGTCCGCAGACGCAAGGCCATAAGCAAGGGCTGGCGGAACTCGGTCCGGACGACAGGGACGGAATCCAAGGGCACCATGCCATCGGTGAAGAAATGATCAGGCAGGTTCGCCGGCAGCGGACACACGAGGAACACCTGGGTTTCCAGCCACGAGGAGGGGGCAAGCCCCAGGGTGCAGGCCGGGGGGGCGGGCCGGTAAACGGGCCGGTTTCGGTCCCAGCCTCTCCCCTGGGCCCCCTGCCATTGGAGTTCGACCCGGATATCCCGGGCCTCTGCCTGTTCCAGGGAAAAGAGCAAAAGATGCGTCTCATTTCTGGCGGTCTTGACTACCAGGGGATGGATCTCAGGCGCCGGGTGTTCCCTTGGCGACCCGAGAGTCAGCGGGATGCAGGGAAACATCTGGGCGGCCCGCAGGCCGGCAGCCCGTGCGGGCGGAACGCTCAGGAGCCCCAGGGCCCCAACCCAGACGATGCACGCGCAGGCCCCCATCCTCAGCCAACGCAGGGGCCCGATTCGGTGATGGCCATCCTGGTTCATGCTTCCTCCTTATTTAGGCATCGGCAATTGTGGGGAGGACTTAAGAAGTTAATTTCAGGTGGGGCGGAGCTCACCTGAGAAAAAAAACTTGACAAAATTTCAAGAATCTTGAATGTTGCTCTAAGATTTTTCCTGGTTAAAAAATCAGGAATATTGATTAATAAATTCAGGGAAAAGCTGCCCTAAGATGGCGTCGCCCCGGCGCCGGCAGCCATCCACGCCATGAAAACCCTCCTCCTGATCCTCCTCAGCGGGCTGGTTTTGCTCCCCCTGGGGGGCTGCGGCCTCGCTCCCGTGGCCAAGCAGCAGGCCCCCTGGACGCCCCCGGCGGCAGCCGAAAAAAGCCCAGACCCAACCCAGCGCCAGCTCCTTTTCCTGCAGGCCAGCCAGGCGGCTCTCCTCAACCACAAGGACTACCAAGTGGGGCCGGAGGACCTCCTGGACATCAAGGTCTTCGGCCAGGACAACCTCAACCGGGAGGTGCGGGTCAATGGGCAGGGGGAAATCAGCCTGCCCTTGGTAGGCGCCATCCAGGTGGCCGGCCTCTCCCCCCAGGAAATTGAGCAGCGCCTCAAAGCCGCATATGGCTCCCGGTTTCTGCGGCAGCCACACCTCACCGTGGGGGTGAAGGAATATCGCCATCAGCGGGTGGCGGTGACCGGGGCGGTGGAAAAGCCGGGCTGGTACGACCTCCTCGGCCCCCGCACCCTCCTGGAAATGCTGGCCGCGGCCGGCGGGCTCCAGGAACGGGGGGCATCCGGACGGTGCGGGGATGTGGTGCATGTCATCCGTCATCAAAGCGCCTCTGATCTGCTGCGCACCCTGAAGCAGGCGGCCGCCACCCCGGAACCCGCCCGGCTCCCCGCGGAAACCATCGTTATTGACCTGCGCCGTCTTTTGCGGGGCGAGGCCCCGGAATTGAACCTGCCCCTTCGCAACGGGGATGTGGTTTACGTTCCCTTTGCCGGCCAAGCCTATGTATTCGGAGGCGTTCGGCGACCGGGGGCAGTGGCGGTGAAGGACCGCCTCACCTTGACCCAGGCCCTGACCCAGGCAGGTGGGGTGGACCCGGTGCTGGCCACCTCCCAGGTGGAGTTGCTCCGCTTCGGCGAACAGGGCAACGCCGGGAAAATCACCGTTGACCTGAACCGTATCCTGGCTCAAGAGCAGCCCGATATCCCCCTCAAGGACGGCGACGTCGTGGTGGTGGGCCAAAGCCGTTGGCGGATGGCCTTATTTACGGTCAAGGAATTGCTTCCCGGCTCCATCAGCGGCGCCTACCGGATAACCCCATAAAAGGAGCAGGCCGGCCCCCCATGCCTGATCCAGGAAAGGCCTTCCTTCAGCGGACATGAACCCCATTCACCCATTTGAATCCAGGCCCCCTGCCAGCCTCCGGCCCCTTCCCGAGGTCCTCTCCGAGGGGGACCCGGTGGCGCTGCGGAGACACCCTCTGCGGGAGGGGTTCCGCGTGCTCCGGACCCGGAAATGGTGGGTTCTTGGCGTGCTGCTGGGGGCCCTGGTCCTCACCCTGCTCCTCATCTGGCTCATGACCCCCGTTTATCGGGGCCGGGTGCTGCTTCAGATTACCGAGGATCACTCCCTCCAGCGCCTGAGCGACAATGACCCGGTGGCCAGCCTGCTCAACAAGGACATGGACCGCTTTCTGGCCACCCAGGTGGGGATTCTCACCAGCCGCTCCCTGGCCTGGCAGATCATAGAATCCTTGAATCTGAAGGAGCACCCGGACTTTCGCCAACTCAAGGACAAAAACCCGGATCTCCCGCCTCACCAGTGGAAAAACGATCTGATCGACCTGTTCCTGAAAAAGAAGCTCTCGGTGCTGCCGGTAAAGGAATCCTTCCTGGTGGAAATTTCCTTTAAATCCACGGATGCCCAGCTGGCCTGCGAGGTGCCCAACGCCATCGCCCGGGAGTACGTGCGCCTGGCCATCAACCGGCGCAACGACTCCTACGCCTTGGTGCGGGAATGGCTGGAGGGGCAGCTCAAAATTTACTCCCAAAAGGTCCAAGACTCCCAGAAACGGTTATATGACTTCGGCCAGCGGGCGGATTTTTTCAGCCTCGAAGATAAAGAGAACGTCATCGTTCAGAAGTATGTGGAACTGAGCAATCTGCTCACCAAGGCGCAATCGGAGCGGATGGGCAAGGAGGCCCTTTACCGCCAGATCACGGAGAAGGGGGCGGATGCTCCGTCCATCACCAGCAACCCCTTGATCATCGCCCTCCGCCAGGAGCTGGTGGCCCAGGAGGCCAAGGCGGCCAGCCTGGGGAAAATCTTTCTGCCGGACCACCCGGACTGGCAGGCTGAACAGGCCAAGTTGCAGGAGATCCGGGGCCGTTTGCAGGCCGAAGTAAACCGTCTGAAGGCCAGCGTCAAAGCAGATTATGAAGCCGCCCACCGGGCCGAAAAGCTGCTTGCCGACGCCTTTGCGCAGCACAAGCGCCAGGTGGCCAACCTCCAGGCCAAACTGGTGGACTTCCAGATTCTCAAACGGGACGTGCAAGCCACGGAAAAGCTCTACCAGGCCCTCCTAAGCCGCATGGGGGAGGCTGCCGTGGCCAGCACCATGGTCCCCAGCCACGTGACGGTGATCGACCCCGCCGACCTGCCCAGCGAGCCCTATCTTCCCCGCCCGCTTCTGTTTCTGGGTCTGGCCGGGTTTCTGGGGTTGGGCTTCGGCGTGGGGGCCGCGTTCCTGGTGGAATCCCTGGATGACTCCTTGAAATCTGAGACCGACGTGGAGCGCTATTGCCAATTGCCGCCCTTGGGCTATATTCCCCGCTCCGGCGAGGGAAAAGCCACCTACGGTCTCCCCTTCCTCATGGACCGTCTCCGTTCTCTTCTGCCCCTGAAGAACTGGCGTTCGGCCGGCAGGGGAGGACCCATCTTGGCGTCGCTGAACCATCCTGACCCCCATATGCAGGAGTCTTTCCGGCACCTCCAGTCCACCCTGATGTTTTCCCGGCCGGAACGCCCGCCCCGCTCCCTTTTGGTCACCAGTCCCCACCCGCAAGAGGGCAAGACCACCTTGACCAGTAATATGGCCTATTTCCTGGCCGCTGAGGGCAGCCGCCGGGTGGTCCTGCTGGACTGTGATCTGCGCTGCCCCCAGCTTCACCGCTTCTATAACCTGTCCTTGAGTCCCGGTTTGACCGACTACCTCATCGGATATGCCACCAAGTCGGAGATCGCCAGGGCCATCAGCCCCCAACTGACGGTCATTCCAGCCGGAACCATGGCCCCCAATCCGGCTGAACTGCTCATGTCCAAACCCTTCAGCGAGCTTGTGGCGGAGTTGCTTGCGACCTCCGACCACCTTATCATCGACACCCCGCCCTTACTGCTGTTTGCCGATGCCCGCATCATTGCCCCGTTGGTGGAGGGCGTCGTTTTGGTGTTCAGGCAGGGCTACACCTCCCGGGAGGCAGCCATGCAGGCCCGCCGGCTCCTGACCCAGGTGCAGGCCCAGGTGCTGGGGGCCATTCTCAACCACGTGGAGAAAAACGGGCTGGGAACCCAGCGGTTTTATCGCTCTTACCAAACCCCTCGCCAGGACAAGGCTGATGGAGCCGGGTCCTGAAAACAAGGCAAGGACGCTAAATGAATCCCGAGCCCGCCGCTGCCAGTCAGATTTTCCTCAGGCTTCTGAGAAATCTCCCACCCACCTAGCGATGCCCATGGCGTATCTGAAGTCTCCGGGTAGCGAGCCGGCTGCCTCCCCGACAGCTCCTTTGCCCAAGATCGGTGCGCCTGCCCTGCGGGGAGCAAGCCTGCCCCTGGGGCGGAATATTTCCTGGGCCGTGACCGGCAACCTTGTGTATGCGGGGTTTGAGTGGGCCATGCTGGTGGCCCTGGCCAAACTGGGCACCCCCGCCATGGTGGGCCAGTTTGGCTTGGGGCTGGCCATTGCCGCGCCGGTCATCATGTTGGCCAATCTGCATCTGCGTCATGTGCTGGGCACCGACGCCCAAGGCGACTACTGCTTCCAGGATTACCTGGGGGTCCGTTTTTTCACTTGTCTGATGGCGCTCCTGGTCATTACCGGGATTGCTCTGGGGGGCGGCTTTTCCCCATCCACCGCCAAGGTCATCATAGCCGTGGGAGCAGCGAAAAGCATCGTCCAATTTCAAGACCTCATTTACGGGCTGTTGCAGCAGCATGAACGCCTTGATCGTTTAGGTCTCTCCCTGATATGGCGGGGCGCCTTGGAACTGGCCGCTTGGGTCGGAGGAATCTGGTTTAACGGGGAGGTGGCGTCGGCTCTGGTGGCAGTCGCCCTGGTCCGCCTTTCGCTGCTCCTCACCTTTGATGTGCGAAGTGTCCGCCTGGTCCGGCAGGATCTGGCTCCTTCCCACACCCTTTCCTGGCGGGAGCGCCTTGCCCTGCTAAAACCCCGCTGGCGCCCCGCCGTTATGCGTTCCCTGGTGGTGCTGGCCCTGCCCCTGGGCTTCGTGGATATCCTCAGTTCTCTCAGCGTCAACCTTCCCCGTTATTTGGTGGGCCGCTTTCTGGGGGAACAGGACTTAGGGATCTTTGTCGCCATGGCCTATGTCATCGTGGGCGGCAACATGCTGGTCATGGCCTTGAGTCTGTCCGCCAGCCCTCGCTTGGCCAAGCATTATGCCGCCGGGGACCTGCCCGCTTTCCGGCGCCTGCTCTGCCAAGGACTGGCCGGGGTGGGCGGGGTGGGTCTCGCGGGCCTGGGGCTCGTGTCCTTGGGTGGCAGGGAATTTCTCACCTGGTGTTACCGACCGGAATATGCCGTCAAGGCGGAGGTATTCCCCTGGCTGATGCTGGGGGCGATTCCTACGTACCTGGCCACCTTCCTCCGGCACGGCCTGACCGCCGCCCGTTCCCTTAACGTGCAAGTGCTTTCTTATACGGGCCATGATCTTCTGCTGCTGGCCACAGGGCTTGTTCTGGTGCCGAAGTATGGCATGGCTGGGGCTGCCTGGTCAATTGGCCTGGCCTCCATGATGACCCTGGGATTGAACGGCCTGGTGATGTCCAAGATCCTGGCGGCCCCTTTGCCTTTTCCCTTCCCCTGCTGGCCCCGGAGGGCGAAGCAGACCGCTTTTCTCGTTCCTCCAGAGGCCCGGGAGGCTCCGCTCTCGGGGGCCGACCGATCTTTTTCTCGCCCCTTCCGGGGCGCCGGACCCTGAATCCTGGTTAAAGAAGCCATGCCATTTATGGGGCCCATCTCGCGAGCGTGGTCAGGAGGTTTGGGGGTATTGAGCAAGCCGCGGCGGTCGTTCCGGCCGGGCAAGGCGTCAGGGGGCGAAGGGTTGGGGCCCATGGCCAGCTTCTTGGTCATGTTAGCGCTGGCCCTCTTGCCGGTGTATCTCCTGCCCTCCGGCTCCCTGCAACTGGTGGACCCCTTTCTTCTGCTCCTGATGGCAGTCATGGCCATCAACCTGGATCATGCAAGTTTAGAGGTTGCGAAAGAGGTCGGCTACCTGCTGCCCTTTGTGACCTACGCGGTGCTCCTCAATTTGCTCTATTTTGCGTGGAATCATCATGAACCTACGTATCTCAAGAAGGCTGCGGAACTCCTCTATGTCACTGGCATATTTTGTACTTTCACGGTGGCATTCGGCAAACTCCTGAGGACCGGGGCATATTTCCCCTTCCTTGGCGGCTTGGCTTTGGCAGTGGCACTGACGTTTGCCACCCCGGGGAATCACGACCAAAGCTGGGTAAGAAACGCCCTCTCGTTTAACAATCCCAACCAGATGGGCTACTTTGCCGTGCTCCTGCTTTCCCATTTGGTGCTTTTGAAGGAAAACCAACCGGCCTTTCAAGAGGCGGCCCTCGGCCGCGGGTATCGCAATCTGATGTGGTGGTTGATCGGCTTGGCGCACCTTTTGGCTGTCCTGTCCGTTTCCAAAGCGGCGTTGGCCGCCATGGTGCTGTTAGACCTTTATCTCCTGAGAAACGCCTCCGGAAAAGCGCGGTTGGGATGTTTGGCCGGGATGTTGGTCCTGGTGGGCGGCCTGTGGGTCAGCATGCCGGACCGCCTCGACAAGGTGAGTTCGTATCTGGAGGCCAAGGCCAGATTGGAACGGGTAGAACAGAGGTTTAAGAAGAATTGGGCCAGAGTGGAATTCGGCGAAGATTGGCAGTGGCTGGTGGGAAACGGTGCCGGTCACACGGAGGCTGTGGGGGACAACCTGGAAGTTCATACCTTTTTCGGAGCCATCCTCAAATCGTATGGCCTGGTGGGGCTTGGCCTCATCGCTTTCTGGTTCGGGCGACTCCTCTATCTGAGCTTCACTCTCCGGGGCGGTCTGGCGATCATGTTGGCGCTGCTCCTCTACAATTGCTTCCACAATGGCAGCAGGTTCCGATTTTTTTGGATATTCTGTGCCTTTTTGGTGGCCATGGCGGCCTCGCAGCCCTTGCCCGGAGAATGGAGGAATCCTTGGCGGCTCCGTAGGCTGGAGGAAATGGAGCCGTGACCCAGAGCAATGGGGCCAGGCGAAAGGGTGGCCTGCTGGTGGCGGCCGCCTGCCTCGTTGCTCTCTATGCTTTGGAGCAGCCCGGGCGGTGCCGAGCCGGGCTTATCCCAGATTCACGGAGTTTTCCGGCCTATCGCCTGAGCTTTGGCCAAACAGGCCCCTCATCTCCGGTAATCCTCAAACTGGCCCGCAATGAGGTCGCGCTCTTCCTCCTGGAGGTTGACGAGCCGCGGCCGGAACAGCTCAAGGTGGTCCTGGGAAAGCCCCCGGCGGCCGCGGGGGTGGAGATTCGGGTGTGGCAGTTGAGGCCCCTCCCCGCCCACCTGCCCGCTCCCTGGCGGGCCGACGCGCTGGTGCCCTTGGAACCGACCTTGGTGGTGAGCCACCGTCCCTGTTATCTGGCGGTGCGTCTTTTTGTTTCTCCCTCCCAGCCTGCGGGACACTACTCCCTGCGCCTCGCCGTGGCCGGGTCCCGGGGGACAGCCGCCTTGCCCCTGCATCTCAGGGTCTGGAAGTTTGCCCTGCCGGCTGAGCTGCCGGTCACCCTGATGGCGAATTTCCGCCCTTCCCGGGAATGGTTCCGTCGCTACGGGGTGGCCGGCGAGGAGCAATTCGTCCAGGTGTGCCGGGAGTATTTGCGGATCCTCAGAGAATACCGAGTGAATGCGGTGGCCGGTCTGGCCCCCTTGGCGTCCGCCGTCAGCCGCTCGCCCCAGCCATCGGCTGGCCCTCCGGAACTCAGCCGTCTGCTCGAGGTGGCGCTGAAGGAATTGGGCTACCGCCGGATTCGCTTGCCCGCCCTAGCCGGCTGCAAAACCCAAGGTCCGGACCTGGCGGCTCTGGATGAGGATCTGAAGGGGTATTTCTCCACGATGGTGCGCCACCTTGCAGGCCGGGGCTGGCTTGACCGGGCTTTGGTGAAACTGTGGGATGAACCACCCCCGGAAAGCTTCCCCGAGGTGGCGCAAGTTTATCAGCGGTTCAAGGCAGCGGTGCCCCAGGTGCGCACCGAATGCACCGGCTTCCCCCCCTCGCCGGAGCTGGCCCGGATCGTGGACATCTGGACGGTGGCGGCGCCCTGCTATGAGCCCCGGGCCATGGCGGCGGCCCGCAGCCAAGGCCAGGAGATCTGGTTTTATCACAACCGGCTCCAGGGGGCCGATCAGCCGCCGGCGTGTCAGCGCCTCATCGGCTGGCAGACGTTTTTCCACCGGTTTTCCGGCTATTATCTATGGGGCGTCAACGTTTGGCCCGAGGACCCCTGGACCCAGATTCCCGGCGCCGCCTCCCGGAGCCGCCGGGGCACCTTTCTGTATCCCCACCCGCGTACCGGCCGGCCCTTGCCAAGTCTGCGCCTGGAGGCCTGGCGTCAGGGTTTCCAGGATTACCAGTATTTCCTGCTGATGGAGACTGCGGCTCACCAGGATCGGGTGGTGGCGGCCTCCTGGCCGCGCCTCTGGCGGCAGGTGGCCCTATGGGCGGCAGACCTCAGCGGTACTCAGCCTGCCCCTCCTTGGGCTGCCATGGAGACCTTGCGGCTGGAGATGGGGGAGTTGCTGGAGCAAAGCGCCGGTCAGAGTCGTTCTGGTCCGGGTTCGAAAAAACCTGAAGGGATTGAGGAACCATGAGCAAGCCCCAACGGTTGGCATTGGTGGTCACCACGTTTTTGGAGAACGTCAATTATGCCCGTCTCCTGGCCTTGGCCAGGGATCAGCAAAAACGGGGTCGGGAGGTGGAGATCATCACCGGCCGCAATGCCTCCCCCAAACTGATCCGGGAGGTCCGCCGCCAGGGCATCGCGGTTACCCAGATCCCGAGCCTGCGGAAATATATCCACTGGTGCAAGGATCTTCAGGCCTTGGGAGATTTAATCCGCCTGTGTCGGTCCCGTCGCTTCGATCTGGTGCACACCTTTCTCTCCAAAGCCGGCATCCTGGGGCGCTTTGCCGCCCGTTTGGCCCGGGTGCCCCGGGTGGTGCACTCAGTGTTCGGTTCCAGCTTCAATCCCTCCCAGCCCCCCTTTCTCTTCTCCTTTTGCCGACGCCTGGAACGCCTGGCTGCCTCGTTTACCGACCGTCTCCTCTTTGTGGGCCGGGAGTTGCGGGACGCCTACCTGGCGGCCGGCATCTGCGCCGCCCGCCAAAGTGAAGTGATCTACGGCGGCCGGGATCTCTCGGAATTTTTCCATCTGGCTTCCCTGCCGCCGGGGGAGCGTCTGGCCCGCCGGCAAGCCCTTGGCCTTGATGCCGACACAGTGATTTTCGGGAACGTTTCCCGCCTGGTGCCCGGCAAAGGCCATTTCCATGCCTTGGAGGTGCTTGAAGCCCTGCGGCGCCAGGGATTGAAGGTTCGGTTGATGTTGGTGGGAGACGCCCGGACTCCAAGGGAGCAAAATTTTAAACGGGATCTTGTGGCCCGGGTGCGGCAGCAGGGGTTGGAGGAGATGGTGATCTTCACCGGCTGGCAATCCCGGCCGGCCCCCTTTTACGCCTTGTTCGACTTCTATCTCCTCACCTCCCTGGCCGAGGGCGTTCCGGGAGCGGTTATTGAAGCCACCATTATGGGCGTGCCGGTGGTGGGCTTTGACTGCGGGGGATTGCAGGAGATCCCCGGAGTGGAGTGCCGGCTGGTGCCCCCAGGGGAAGTGGGGGCCCTCACCCCGGCCGTCCAGGAGGAAATCCAGCGTCTCCCCGCGGTGCGCCATATGTGGGGAAAGGAGCGGCCGGCCTGGCCCCAAATAAAGGAGCGCTTCAGCCTGGAGGGGATGGTGGCCAAAACCAACGCCACCTACGAAATGCTGTTTGCGGGCGGCTGAACCAAAACCCTTCCCTGGCCCCAACCGGCGCCAGCCCGGCTGCGGACCATGCCGGGCAAAACCGGGCGGCATTGGCTGATCGTTGAGGCCCCCAGGCGCGGGCCTTGGCAAGGGTGGGAGCGCGCGGCAATCCGCTTTTCTTGGGGGATCGGAAGCGGCCTCCGCCTTTGGAGGCGGCGCGGTTCCCCGCGCCACCCTGGATGGGGTATCACCATCGGCGGCAACGCCATGACCGGCCTCTCACGATCCCCACCTGCGCCCTTGGCACTGTTTCCCTTCCCGAGTCCTGGCCGTGCCAAGGTGTGCCAGGCAAAACGAACCATCCGTGCCAAGGTCGGAATCGGCACCACAGCCATCATTCCTGGGGAAAGGCTGGGCCGGGGGAATTGTGGGGTCGGGATAGGGATGACCAGGAAGGTGCCGTGGCATAAAAGGCGGGAGGCCCGGCCCGCGTGCGGGAACATGCCAGGCAGCGCGCCGGCCGGGGACCCGCTTTTGTCTCCCCATGCGGACCCGACACCTTGGGGGGGTGAACTCAGGAGGGTGAAGAAGAATAAGCTGGGTTGCCGGTTTGTAAAAACCATTCCCAGGTTGTCTGCAAGCCTGCCATGAGACCGGTGGCGGGGGAAAAACCCAAGTATTTCTGCGCCCGGGTAATGTCAACAAAGTTGCGCTGCACTTCCCCGGCCCGGGCGGGGGCATAGACCACGCCGGGAAACCTTTCTTCCCCCACCACCTTCCTGAGCAGCTGCACCAGCTGATTGATGCTGGTTTCCCGACCGCTGCCCAATTGAATGGCTTGCCCGAAGGGCAGGGGGGCCTGCAAGGCGGTTAGGACAGCTTGGATGAGATCGCCCACAAACAAAAAATCCCGGGTCTGCTCGCCGTTGCCAAAGATCGTCAAGGGCTGGCCCAGTTGTACCTGCCGGAAGAATTTGGCCACCACGCTGGCCTTGTGGTAGGAATAGGGCCCATACACATTGGAGAAACGAAGGGAGACGGTTTTCAGGCCATATGACCCCCAAAAGGCGGAACAATAGCCCTCTGCCGCCAGTTTCCCGGCCCCGTAAGGGGAAATGGGGTGGGGCGCCATGTCTTCGTGGACCGGCGGTACCACGTCCCCCACGATGGCCCCCCCGGTGGAGGCGAAAATAAACCTTTCCACCCCCTGCCCAACGCTGGCCTTAAGCAGATGAAAAGTTCCCCGCACGTTGTGGTCAAAGTTTGTTTCAGGATTGTTGACGGATTCCACCACGTTGGTATGGGCTGCCAGATGGATGACCACCTGAACCCCCTCAAGAGCACGCCCCACGATCTCCGGGTCCCGAATATCCCCCGGGATGAAATCCACTGGCAGCCCTGCCAGGTCCTCCATCCGTCCGGCGCTCAGATTGTCCAGGACCCGCACGTGGCCTCCCAGGGAGGTCAATTGCCGCACAAGGTTGGTGCCAATGAAACCGGCGCCGCCGGTGATCAGGAAGCGTTTTGCCAAGGCGCCCCTCGATAGGTGTTTCACATTCCTTTTCCCCAGATCATGACCTTGATGGTCTTAAAGAGGATGAAGAGGTCCAGCCAAAAGGATTGATGCACCAAATAATAGAGGTCGTACTGTAATTTTTCGGCCTGACCGGCCATGGACCCGGCATAGTCATGATTAACCTGGGCCCAGCCGGTGAGGCCGGGTTTGGCCAGGAACCGCAACCGGTAATACGGAACTTCCTGGGCCAGTTGGTCGGCAAAATGCTTGCGGATGGGGCGGGGCCCCACCACACTCATATCCCCCTTGAGCACATTGAAAAGCTGGGGCAATTCATCCAGCCTCAGTTTCCGCAGCACCCTGCCCACCCTGGTGATGCGAGGATCATCGGCCTCCGACCATTTCGGTCCGGTAAGGGCCTCGGCATTATTGATCATAGTCCTGAACTTATACAGTCGGAAAGGCACTTCATTTTTGCCCAGGCGCTCTTGGATAAAGAGCACCGGCCCGGCACTGTCCAGTTTGATAGCCAGTGCGGAAAGCAGCAAAAATGGCAAGGCCAGCGGCAAAAGCAGCATGGTGAAGATAATATCGATGGCTCGTTTCAGATTGCTGGCAATGGTGGGGAAGATAATCTCTTTTTTGGCGCTGATCAGGAGCCAAAAATCGTTCAAAAAATAGACCGGATATTTTCTGGTCAGCTGCTGGTAAAAGGTAAAGGCATCGATGACCTTTTTACCGCTGAATTGAATATTGATCATATCATTCGAGAGCTGTTTGGCGACTTCCGAATTCACCGAATAGACAATAGCTTCCACTTGATGATTTTTTAAGTAACTGAAGAGATTGGGCAAGGTTGGATTATGGCTCTGTCGGTGCCAGTGCCCCTCAATGGTATAATACTGACTATATTTCTCCTGGATAACCTGTTGGATATCCGCAAAAATGGGATCATTGCCGACCAGCAACAAACTTTGGGGCTTGAGGGTGATCCATGTGGCGAAAAGTGTCCGCCAAGCCCAGGTTAAGATAACGGCCACACAGGTAAAGACGACCAATTTGATTTTTCCGAAACGCAATGGGACGAAAAAATAAGCCAGGCAGCTATAGACAATTAATATTATGACAAAGGAACCCAATATCGACGTCAAATTTATGGTGTCCGTTTTTGTTTTGGTGAGGTCATACAATTCTAAAACATAGAAAATAGTTACTGTTAAAACTACCATTACTGCATAAACAGCAACGAATTGATCAATTTTTATTAAATTAATGGTCTTTTGAAAATATTCCACTACCTGACTGCAGAGCAGACTGATCAAAACCAGGATGATATCCCCGGCAACCAACAGAAGCCGCTGCCGATTGAAGGGCTGGAAAAATATTCCAATCATGATGATTTAAGATCGCCTTTCAAATGATTGAAATGGCTTCTCAATATCACGGTCAAGCTTCTTTCATATTAAACCCGGTGGAGATCCGATTTAAAAGAGAATCAATTTTGATGAGATTATAATAAGTCAAGCAGGTTAAAACGATGACCGGAATAATGTATAAAAATTCTAAATAACTCAATTTAAGGCGGGTTATAACCTCGATCCGTCCCCCCACCCTTTGTTTAATAAGATGCGCCAGTGGTTTTTTCCTCATGATGGAATTTTGCTCGCGAAAATTAATCATCATAACATCGGGAAGGTTGGCCATATCATAACCTGCGGCCAGTACCCTGACCCACAAATCATGATCCTCCAACAGATTGGCGCCCACCTTGGTGCTATCATACAGTCCCACCCGGTCAAATACCTCTCTTCTGATCATGACCAACGGGTGCGGCATGGGGCAGATGCGGGCGATATTCTTTTTGATGGCGGCAGTATCCCTCGGATAATGGCGCACGCTGGTTGTTCCGTCGCGGTACACTACTTGCGTGGAACCGCCGACCACCGCCACGGTGGGATGTTGCTCCAAAAAATCCCATTGCTTCCTAAACCGATCGGGCAGGGAGATATCGTCCGCATCCATCCGGGCAATATATTTTCCCCGGGACTCCAGGATGCCTCGATTGAGGGACGCCACCAATCCCCGATTTTCCTGATGCAATACCCTGATTCTTGGGTCGGTGAAACGGGACAATATCTTGGGGGTGTCATCCGTTGAACCATCATTGATAATAATAAGCTCGAAATCCCGGAATGATTGATTCAAAATGCTTTCCACTGCTTGGGCGATGGTCTTTTCGCCATTATAAACCGGCAAGATAACCGAAATCGGGTATTCGTATTGCTTCATGATCTTCCCTTTATTTTTTCGTCAGGCTACACCTTCCCTCTGGTTTCTCTTAGCGGTAATAAAAATTGAATAACTGATATCTCTGACTGGGGAGAGGCTTTTTTTTCCAGAAGAGCTGGTTGAGGATATCCCCATCCATCGGCAGGCGGTTGGCGCTCGCCTGAAGCCAGGCATTTCTTTTCAGTTCGTTTAGGGTGTCGATATATTTCACCAAATTGGCAATCCTGCCCGTCACTGAGCCATGACCATCTTGCCGGGGGGGGATGTTCAGTCCCAGCAAGGTCAGGTTGGCGGCCAATTTATCGGCGCGGGCCTGGAGGATTTGGGCGTACGACTCCAAGGCGTGAGATCCCAATTGCAGCTGGGCAGTATTTAGGCTGTTTTTCACACATACCAGGATCAGGGCATGGTCTTGAGGAATTTCCAGGGGTCCGGTCACCCTGCGCAAACCCATTGGATGGTATTCATAAACAGTTTTATACGTTTTCCCCTGGATGATATTTTGAAGATCCTGTTTTATCGTATCGGTGGTTGGATGATGATGAGTATAAGAATCAGCGTGAAAAACGAAGTAGACATCACAATCAGGAGTAGTGATCTTGGTTCCGAAAATGCGGTCGCTTCGGTGAAAAAATTCCGCTCCCGTGGACCTGGACAGGATGCGAACCAAGGGTTGGGTCTCAATGATACCCTGGGCCGCACCCAGCAGACGTTCCCGTGACCACTCGCCACTGAGGGCCTTCTGGTCATAAAGAAAATAGCCGTCCGCATCGGTAGCCAATGCATAATAGATGAGCATCCTGACTACCTGCCCGTCCGGGTATAATTTGGCCTTTTCGCTGATGTTGCTCAATTTTATGGTTTCCAAATACCACATCTGGGGATGGCTTTGGGGGCAGATGTATAACTTTCTATTAGTCGTATGGAGGTAATTAGCTATTCCTACTTGACTCCTTAACATCTCTGGCAAAGATGTCTGTCTTCTCATTAATGGATAATGATACTTCAAAATATCATCCTGTGGATAACATTCCATTCCCTGCAAAACCCCTACAATCCCTCGCCGGATATCGGCGCGCTCTTTGATCTTGGTAATAAATCCGGCGTGTTTACATTTCAGATCGTCGCCTAAATAATAATTGTAGGCATCCCCTGCTTGTTTAAAAAGTCTTAATTTTTCCTCGAAAGACGGAGATTGATCAATTCGTTCCCTGATTGTCTTGGGGGTGAGTCCCAGCACATAAATCTTCTTCAGATTCAGGCCCTTGGCCCGCTGCACCTCGAAATTGCGCACCAAAAGGGAGTTGATCCCGGCCGTCTGCAGTTCGACAAAATTGCCTTCGGGGACCCCGAATATTCCCATCAGGTAGTCACCGTTTTTTGCGGCCACCCCCTGGGGCAGATGCACCATAACGGCAATCATCAGCAGAAACATAAGGCGTGTGTGGAGGTGTTTCATGGGTCTGTCCCTTTTATAGATATCCCAGAGCCTTGAGTTGATTGGCCACACTCTCCGCATCAACAGCCTCAAGATCCTGCTGACGCTGAACATCAATGGGCCGGCGCAGACTGATCTCCCTCCGGGCCGGCTCGCTTTCCGGTAAAAATAGTTCTTTCAACACGCGGCCGTCCACATCGTCCGGGCAACTCAACCCCAGGTAATGCAAGAAGGTGGGTACGAGATCTTCAAGACGCAAGGCGGTTTCTTGTTGTTGCTTGATGTCCGGACCGCGCATGAGAAAAATCCCGTCTGAGGCGTGGTGGGCATTGGTGATCTGGACCAGGGGAGTTTTACCCCAAGTGCCCATGAGGATATTGCATCGTTTCGTCGGCCATAAGACAATGTCTGGGGCCGACTCCACAAAGGGTCCGTGGTACACGTGTTCCCGCAGGTCCGCGTATTCGAACATCTCGCCGCCATCCGGCAGCCGTAACGTCCGCAGCTTGTCAATGATTTCCCGGCATAAGCCTTGATATTCAGCGGGGTTCACAATGCCATGCTGCTCCCGGCCTCTGAGATTGATATTTATCCCCTTCGAGGCATCTGAGACCATGTATGCCCGGGTCTTCCTCCAATCGGGAATCGGACTGCTGGCCGGAAACATGCTGATAAAGCGGTGCGGGACATATTTTTCCAGGTGGATCAGACCGGTCCTCTTCGCCAGAAAAATGAGGTTTTCCCGGGTTAACCCAAGTTTTCCCAAAAAGTAACTGAGCTTTCCTTTGCTGCCATAGATATTTTTCTGCCGTTCTTCCAAAAATTTATCCACATTTCTATTCACGGACACCTGGTAAGCCAGGTATCCCTGCTGCATTAACCAAATATTCATGTAGAAGACATATTCGCCCTGGGCGAAACCATGGTCGGACATGATAGCCAAGCTGGCGTTTTGAAAGAAACCGGCATCTTCCATTTCTTTAAGAAGTCGGTCGATATAACAATAGTAATCCTCCACCCCCTTGCGGTTTCCTTTCTGCCACTCGAGGTGGGAGATATGATCGGTTCCGGAAACCACCACCATTGCCACATCCCACGGCTCTTGCTGTAATAGTTTTCCAAAGACCGCCAACCTCCTCTGTTCCACCTCCCGCAAAAGTTGAAACCTGCTTTGCCAGCGCCGCTGTTGCATAAGCGTCGTCCAGTCGTCAATATAGCCCTGAGCCTGGACCCAGGCCAGCTTTTCCTGAGGATAGACATAGTCCGAGTGGGAAGGCAACGGAAAACCCGCCACACACACGCCATTGACGGGCTTGGGGGGGAAGGTCAGGGGAATATTGACCATTAACACGCTCAAACCGGCCTCGGTCAAATAATCCCAAAACGTGGCCGACTGGCAATCGGTGGAATACGTAAGCTCCTTTTCGCCGTTGGCATTCATCTTTTGGAAATCGAACAACCCATGTTTCCCGGGATTTTTGCCGGTGGCAAAGGAGGTCCAGGCCGGTGCCGTCACCGGCGGGCGGGTGCTCTGTAACACCCCCTGGATGCCGGTCTGCATGATACCCTGTAAAAATGGCAATCTCCCCCTCTCCGCCAATGGCTTGATAATATCAAAGGTCCCGCCGTCAAGACCTATGATGATTAATTTTTTCCCCATTATTAATCTCCTTGGTATGCGGTTTTATATTTTCTATATACATTTGCTGCTGCTAAAACAATCCCATAATAAAGCCATGAGTAATAGTTGTAAAATCCCAAATCAATGAAATTATGAACAAAAGAAGCTATTACATATATTTCTAAACCCGTAAGCAAAATCAAGGCATCACCTTTTTGATGGGTTTTGGCATCTTTTATTCTGCGCCACAAAGTGAAATACCAGAGAAAAAAAACCATAAACCCCAATATTCCAATCTCTGCCCCCATCTTTAACGGCGAACAGGTAGTTTCATACAGCATCCTACGTTTCCAAAATTCTTCCACTTCGCTAGCCACTTGAATCTGTTTCATAGCAGTTTCGCTATACTGAGAAAGGTTCCCCATGCCAACCCCGAAGAGTGGCCGATCCATCATGGTCCGGAAAGCAACCTTTCCGGTGTACAATCTGCTGAAACTCTCTCCACTCTGCTCCTTTAATTCGATAAACCTTTCTAACGTGTAAGGTGCCAGAAATATTGCCAACATAAACAAAAGTCCTGCAAAGAACGTAAACAACAAACCCCTTAAATATTTTCCACTCTTTATAAATGCTAACCCTAAGATACCTGCCAAAACCAATATGCTTCCGCGAGTACCGGATATCACTATGGCAACCAGCCCCAGTATGAATATTGTATAACTTATAAGCGATTTTTTACCGTAAACCAATCTAGTTACGGCAACACATAATGGCAACTCCATATAAGGCAATATCTTGGTAACATCCATTTGAAAGTTATTTAGCACAAAATCATTGAGATACCCCCGATCCTTAAAAATAATAAATCCAATGATAATTATTATGCAATACAATATGTTGATTAACGACAATTTGTTAACAACCTCGTTAATCATTTTCTCCGTTTTTAAAAGACTAATACATAAAATTATCAAAAAAAATAATGGAAAATACTGCCCCCAAAACAATATTGCCCTTATTTTATTTGCGGCAAAAAATATCGTTACAAATCCCCACAACCAATAAATGAAAAATAGTTTATAAATATTATCCCATGCAAGAGTCATTTTATTTAGACAGAGGGATATTAATACTATAAACATAAAGAAAAAAACAAAAATATAAAAACTCCATTCAACAGAATGAAATCCAAAGGTGCCTTTCCCTGGAAACAATGGTGAGGTTATCAGCACAATTAGCATAAATAGCCAAATTAATTTGGCCAAGGGATTTATCTTGTTGATTTCAGTCAAATTATTCATGCTGGCACCTTGAAATTAATCTTCCTTTTCAAGATACCTTTAATAAATTCATCACTTTCCGATAAAGCAGTTTTGTAATAAAAAACAAAAATACCAGCTATCAATATCGTATTAATTGTTATTTTCATAGCGCCTTCTGCCAAGATATTGATGAGACACATCAGTAAAATCAAGATCGCCACCGGTGGAACCGCTTTATAGGTTTCTTTTGATAACGATGCTATCCCCATGCAAAAGTAAACTTCCAGAATTCTTAACAGATTGATCAGAACCGTCGCCACACAGGAGGCCATCGCCGCGCCCAAGGCTCCATACCTCGGAATCAGGCACAAATTTAACCCAACGCTGGTGCCTGCCAAGATAAGCGAATTGACCAATTCTGTGTTCTGCCTCCCGGTCATGGTTAAGGTATACCCAACTCCCCCGGTAATACAATTGATCAATTGACCAAAGGAAAGAATAATCAGCACGAGGTAACCGGGGTTGATATATTCCTCCCCGAAAATATGCATGATTTCCCTAGCTGAAAACTGAATAAAAATAAAAATAGGTAGGGTTATGAAAGTTACCCAACGGGTGATGCCTTTCAGGACAAAAGACAACCGCTCAATCTCGTTCTGTTGATACAAATTGGCTGCCAAAGGCGCATAAATGGCATTGGCAGCCGCCAAAAAGATAGTCATGGCGAAAGGCACTTGATAAGCAGCCCGATACAAACCCACCTCTTTATTCGTGCTGAGCCAGCCGAGCATCAACGTGTCCGTCCAGGCGATGAGGTACTGCAAAAATCCCACAAAAAGCAAAGGAATAGAATACGTGACCAAACGACGGATTTCAAAAACCGGCTTTACCGCAGCCACCCTGATGGCCGGAAACAGATAATTTAAAAAAACCAGGGCTGCTATGACTGCCAGGACATGGGAGACAACAAAAGCATAGATCATACCCGGCAGGCCCAGGCCATAACCATAAAAAATTACTATCAAGATGATATTGGCAAGCGGCTGGATAAGATCGCGACTATAAACCGTATATTTCAGGATATGAAATCCCTGTAAAAGGGAAGCGGTCGTGGTCAACAGCACCACAAATGGCAGGCTGTAAGAGAATATCTCCAGAGCCCTCTGCATCTCCGGTTTATGAAAAACCACATTCGCCAGCCAACCTGAACCTAAATATAATAAGAAAGAGAGAAAAATCGCGTTGATCAGTGAAAGCAAGGAGGCTGATAACAAAACCCCTTTCAACTTTGCAGGCGAATTATCAAGATTAATGGAGACAAATCTCATGCCTCCAACATTTAAACCAACCCTGGCAATAATATCACCGACTTTTATTACGGCAAAGCCCAAAGCATATACGCCGAAGCCTTCGACTCCCAGAAGCCGTGCAATCAGAACCTGGCTGATGAGAAACAATCCTTTACCCGCCAGGCCCCCCAAAAATGAGACTCCGGCGCCGATGGCCACCTTCTCCACATCATCCTGTAATGCCTTGCTCTGCAAATTGTCAAAATAGGTGCTTTTGCTCATAACGCTACGGCAACAATGCAGGAGGCTCTGTAGCCTTCTCGACAGCCCAATTTATGGGGAAACCGAGCTTGGCCCCCACAAACAGGATATCAGAAAATATGGGTGGGTTAACGGGAAAAGGCCTCCTGTCGGTCTGGTTGGCCCGAGAACCGGAACCACATAGTTGCCTGCGGTGCCGTCCGCCCTGCGCCGGTGGCACCAAGGAGTCCGGGGGCTTTGACGGATGGAGAGCTGGCCGAGGGACAGAGGGAAAAGGCGCAGTAAATACCCCGGGGGAGGGATCATGCCGTGAGCCTCACCACCGTTACCCCGGTTACCGGTGCCGATTCCGGAGTCCAGCCGGTCTCTCGAATGAGTTTCCGGGCCATTGAGGGAAGCGCCTTGACGCCTGAGAACGACTTATTCTTAGATGCTTTCAGAACAACCAGGCAGTACATTTATCTGCAAGACTTGCGTTGAGCAAGATATTGCCCTTGAATCAACCCCTTAACTGGAAAGATATTGCAAGATGATCTCACTTACATCTTCAATGGCAATATTGTTAACACTTATTTTTTGAGAAATAAACAGATGCGCATCATCATACGTGTGCATACCCTGGAAATGGGTGGTCCCAAAGACGCTTGGCCTCCCCAGTGCCCCCTTCAAATCAAAACCGTACTGCGGCAAGAGATATAAATCGGGACCACGGGCCGAATATTCTCCATGAAATATCTCCTGATTGGAAAAAATGCGATGGATAACCTGTTCTCCCTCAAACGTTAGCCCAGTCAACTGCTCCTTCAGCTTGGCAAGCAAATCGGCATAGCGGCCCAGTTCCACACTTCCCCGGGCGTATCTTTCCCGGAGGTGCACGTAAATACGCGAAGGGTCAAGGCAAAATGCCTCCGCTGAGGAGGTCATGGACGCGAGGCCTTTCTGCCCCTCTAGATGCAAATAGTTGTTTTCCTCCAGCCACCTATTAACATACACTTCCGTGCGGATCGGAGTGAACCCATGATCGGAGCACGTCAGAAAGAGGGCTCCATCCCTAGCCGCCCGCTGGCTCAAGGAAGCTATGAGGTTATCCAATTCCAGATAAAACCGTTCAAAAACAGGGTAATATTGACCATCCAGGGCTGATTTGAAGAAGAAGTGGTGCAACCTGTCGGTTTCGGTAACGGTTGCGATGAACAGTTGCCAGTCTTCGTGGTCATAGAGATATTCAATGGCAAGTTTTCTCTTGGCAAGCGTCTCAAACAGATTTACAAAAAATTTTTCCGGGTTCTCAGCAGCCAATTTGGCGTTGACATCAATGTGGTAATCAATGCTCTTAAGATATTGGTAAACCCGGTCTGGGAACGTGGCTTTCTTGAGATCCAACGCCACAAAGCCGCTGACCATCACTCCATTCATCGGCCGGGCGGGGTATGTCTGGGGGATGTTGAAGGCCACAGTCCTAAGATTTTCCCGTTCCCAGAAGGGCGCCGCCTTGAGGGAGCTGAAGTTGGGAAATCTATAGTCATACGTTTGCTCGTTCAACTCCACAAAACCGAAGATTCCATGTTTCCCGGGATTCATGCCGGTCATGAAATTGCTCCAGGATACCGAGGAAACTTCCGGCAGAGAAGAACGCATGCGGAGTAATTGGCCCTGCTCACAGCCGCGGGCCAAGGAGGGCATCAGACCGCGGTTCAGGTATTCGGCCAACAGCGAATAAGGTACTCCGTCCAATCCCAAAACCACTACTTTTCGGTCAGATTGCGGCATGCTCTGGCTTTTCCATCTTCCCAGGCATTTGGAGGGAAATTATGTTTCGGTATTTTTAGGTCCTATGGATGGTAGATGAGACCTTACTCTACAACAGGGTTACGGAGCATGGCACTTCAAGTTAAAAATACCCCAGGTTGCGAAGCTGTTCCATAATCTCCTCCTTACTCTGATTGCGGCCGGCGCGCTCGGGCCCGTCCGGCGTCCCCAATTGGGTGCACGGAGCGCAACCCAGACTCCGGTACCCCTGGTCGTAAAGGGAACAATAGGGAACGTTATAAGTTCTGATATATTCCCAAATATCTTTCTCGGTAAAATGTAGGATCGGATGCACCCTGACATGGGCCGGATTTTCCCGCGGGGAAAAATAAGCCTCATGCACCCGGTCCGGCTGTTCATCCCACCGCATCCCGGTAATCAACGCCTGCCAACCGTAGGTCATGATGGAAGCGGCGATTACCTCGGCCTTTAATTTTAGACAACACTCTTCAGGATTTTCGGCAATACTGATATTCTTTAGGGCCTCCTTATTGCACGCAATCACCAGGTTCAGATCCCACTCCCTGGCGAGTCGATCCCGAAATTCATATATTTCTTTAAATTTCACGCTGGTATCGATATTTAAGATGGGAATCTCGACTCTGCCGCCACCCAGATCGCGAAGCATATGTAAGGTCGTGGTGGAATCCTTGCCGCCCGTCCAGGCAAGGGCTATTTTCCCGGAATATGTTTCCAGGGCCTCCTGGAGTACTTCCTTACTCTTTCGAATTTTGGTCTCCAAAGTATCCATGGTCATGTCAATCCCCTTCAGTGGTGCGATAAAAAGATGTCCAGGCATTGCAGCAGCGGGTCATGATGGCTGCCACGAAACGGTCGGGAGGATATAGTCTTTGTTGATGAAGTTGCGATATCGGCTTACAAAAGATGTCATATTCGTCAGCACGTCAATGCTGAGATAGTGCGGTTGCAACCCAAGTTCCAACAGCCCGGTATGCACGGGGTTATAATAATGCTCTTCCGCTTCCCGACGGGGGTTGGGGATCTTCTGAATGTTGACCTTCAACCCCAGCGCCTGGCCAGCCTCTTTGACCTTCTCGGCCAGGTCGTTCACCGAAAAGGTCTCCACAAACTGGTTGAAGACCCGATACTGACCGCGGTCGGCGGGGTGGAGCAAAGCCAGTTCCACGCAGGCCAGGGTGTCTTTGATGTTCAGATATCCCCGGGTCTGACCCCCCTGGCCATATACGGTAAGAGGAACACCGGCCACCGCCTGCACGATGAAGCGGTTGAGCACGGTGCCGAAGATGGCGTCATAATTAAAAATGGGAGCCAAGCGGTCATCTAGCGCTGACTCTTCGGTCTGCACCCCATAGACCGGGCCTTGGTTCAGGTCCGTAACCCGGATGTCCCACATGCGGCAGTAAAAGTATAGGAGGTCGCCGTCTTGGGCCTTGGTCAGGTGGTACAGGGATCCAGGAGTTTTGGGATAGAGAAAGGTATGCTTTCGGCCTTTGTATTCCACCTCCAGATAACCTTCCTCGATATCGATGTTTGGAGTGCCATAAACTCCCATGGTGCCCAGTTTGACGATGTGACAATCCGGGTTGAACTCCGCCACGGCGTGGATCAAGTTGCAGGTGGACACCAGATTGTTGGTGAGGGTAAAGATCGCGGCTTGCCGCCCCATCATGGAGTAGGGCGCGGAGGGCTGTTCGGCATAGTGAACCACCCCTTCGGGGTCAAACTCCCGGAAAACCCGGGCCAGAAACGGGTAGTCGCAGACATCGCCGATAAAGACCTTGATCCGGTAGCCGGAGAGCGACTCCCACAACTCGGCCCGCTGATGGAGGTTGGGCACCGCCAACAGTGGTTCACAATTCAGCGCGGTGCAGGCCTGCCGCCGGAAATAGTTATCTGCCACCGCCACCTCATGCCCTTGGCGGGAGAGGTACATGGCAGTGGGCCACCCCAAATACCCATCCCCCCCCAGAATCAACACCCGCATAACGGCTCAGACCCCTTGTGCAGCTCTCGTGGTTCCGAGTTTGGCCGCGGGACCGTCGCCAGAGACGCGAAAAGGGCTGGAGGCGATAACCTCTTCCAGAACCCCATGACGACTCAGATAGGCTTTAATTTCCCCCACGGTCATCGGCTCCTGCAGGGAGGAGATATACGGCTGCCGGCGGGAGAGGACCGGTAACTCCTTGGGATAGCGGTATTCTATTGTTTGATAAAAGGCCCGCATGGCCGGGAGAATCGCAAACATGGTGGGCAGTTCATGGGCCCTGCTCACTTCCTCCTCACTCATCAGTTCCTCATATAATTTTTCCCCGGGGGTGGCGCCGATAAAATTGATGGGAACCTGGTCGGGATGCCGGCCAGCCAGGGGAGCCAATACCTCTATCATGGCCCGAGCCAGATCCAAGATGCGCATCACCGGCATCTTGGATACCAGGACCTCGCCGCCGCAGGCCAGCATGCCGGCCTCCAACACCATATGAGCAGCCTCTTGGATGGTCATGACAAACCGGGTCATGCGCTGGTCGGTAACGGTGACCGCTTTGCCCGTGAAAATCTGCTCTGCAAAAATCGGCACTACCGATCCCCGGGAACCCAACACGTTGCCGAATCGCACGCTGGAAAAGATCTGGCGGCCGTTGTTGTTGACAATATTGGCGGCGGTGATGATACGCTCGCCCATGAGTTTGGAAGTACCCATGACATTGGTAGGGTTCACCGCCTTATCTGAGCTGGTAAAAATCAACCTTCCAACATTATTGTCCATGGCGGCCTGGACAATGTTCTTCACACCGTTGATGTTGGTCTGTACGGCATCAAAAGGATTGTATTCTGAAAGACTGACGTGCTTGAAGGCCGCAGTATGAAAAATTATGTCGACTCCTTTCGTTACATTAAGCATCTTCTGAAAATCGCGCACATCTCCTAAATAAGTTCTAACAATATTAGTATGGCGGTAATGGCTCCCCAAGCAATATAAGGCTGATTCATTATTGTCCAATAAGCGTAGTTCCCCCGGCTGGAAGGTAATAAGTTGGGTCACCAACTCCTTACCGATGGTTCCAGCCGCTCCGGTAACCAGAATAGTTTTGTTGTGATAAAATTTTCTCATCATGTCAACTTTCCTGGGTTGGCGGCAGCGAAAAATCAGAACCTCTCGATAGTCAAAAGTAACATAACCGTGCCGGTGGCTCAGGCTTCCGAACTGATCCGGACACGTTACTTCATGACAAGCCTTCAGCTATCCTGAGGCTGGTTGTAGTAGTTCTGGTATTTCTTGTAGTAGCTCTGGTAACCGCCGAATTGGAGACGGTTCTTTTTTGCCATGGTGAGAACTCCCCCTAAAATTCTGCAGTTGCTCTGGGACAGGAGATGGACCGCCAGGCGACCCTCCTCTCTGGTGGTGTTGTGGTGCTTGAAGGCCAATACCGCCCCATCGGTAAACCCCGCAATGGTCCGACTGTCGGCAAAGCCGATGATGGGTGGGGTATCAATGATGATATGCTGGTATTCCTGGCGAAATTGACTGAGCAGGGCGCGGAATGCCTTGGAACTGAGAAGTTCATTGGGGTTGGGGGGCATGGGTCCGGCGCATAGGACGTAAAGATTGGCAATATCAGTGGCATGGATGATGTCTTCCAAAGGTCCATTGCCGGTGAGATAGCTGGTCAGGCCCGGCCGCAAGGGCAACGAGAAGATTTTATGGATGGTGGGCTTGCGGAGATCGGCGTCAATGAGGAGCACCTTCCGGTCCAAGCGGGCCAAGGCGATGGCTACTTGGGCGGCCAGGGTGGATTTGCCTTCGCTGGGGTTGGCGCTGGTAACCACGATGGACTGCGGGGGGGAATCGGAAATGGACATCAAGATAGTGCTGCGAATGTGGGAGATGGCCTCGCTGACCAGAGAAGTGGGTTGGTGATAGGGAATAAGACCCACCGCTTCCTGGACCTGGCTACCCAACCGGTTGGAATTGCCGTCTTCAAAGGGCACCATGCCCAGGACCGGGATGCGGCAGACTTTCTCCAACTCTTCAGTACTCTTAATGGATCGGTCCAGGTATTCCACAAAAAAGGCGGTGCCGACTCCTCCCATGGTGCCGAGGACCACCGCCAGGACCATAAATAAGAGCGGCTTGGGCAGCCAGGGTTCATAAGGAGCTTCGGCTGGGTTGATGACCGAGACGTTGCTGGGCACCATAGTGCTGGCCACGCTGGCTTCCTTCATGCGGGCCAGCAAACCTTCATAAAGCGCCTGATTGGTTTGCAAATCCCGCTTTAAAATATGGTGATGAACCAAGTCGTTCTGCAGGTCAATGACCCGGGATTTTTGCAGTTCGAATTCTTTCTGCAGCAGATTCTCCGCCCGCCGGGCCGCCTCATAATCAGCCTTAACGCTGGTGGTCAGACGCTTGACTTCTTGGTTAAGGCGCTGCCGAAGTTCCGTCATCTTGGTGGCCGTGGCCTTCAGCTCAGGGTAGTTGCTCCCGAAGATTTTGTTGTCCCCGCTGACCTGGGCCTCCAGGGCGATGAGTTGCTGCCGCAATTGCTGAATGAGGGGGTTGTTGGTGATGAAGGGCGCGTCGGCCCCTTTCTCCTGTATCTGCCGGTAGATCGCCTCCTTGCCGGCCCGTTCCGCCTGCGCGGTGGTCAAAAGCTTGCTGACCTCGATGTATTTCTGGATCATGACGTTGACTTCCGGGGCTTCCAGGGCCAGGAAGTCTTTCTTTTGGCCATCCTCATAGACCAGGCGTTCGGAAATTTCCAGTTTCTTCCCCAAACGGGTCAACTCATTATCGAGCCATTCCCGCAACATGGAGTAAGATTGTTGGCGGGTGCTCATGGCCAGCTTGACGTATTCCTTGTGGATGGCTTCCGGGATTCTCCGGGCCAATTCCTTGTCCGTTGATTTATAGGAAATGTTGACCAAAAAGGATTTTTTAATAGGATCGACGGACAAGTAGTCCAACAGGGACTGGGCGTATTTTTGGCGGATAACCTCCGGAGGGTCAGAGGGATTGTCTTTGACCATTTTCTGGTAGGAGGGGTGCTCCTTCAGATTCAAGGCATCAATGAGCCCATAGGCCATAGCCGGAGATTGCAAAATCGCATACTGGGTCTCATAAAACCGGTCCAATTCGCTGGAACCGGTAATAGCCCCCAGGGGATCGGCTTTATCCCCCATGAGGGCTGAAGGGTTGTCCTGAATGATCTGCAGGGTGGTGGTGACCTTATAGATGGGCGGCATGAGGAGGATGACCAACAGGGTCACTACCACCATCCCGGCCAAGACCCCCCACACCCACCAATGGCGCTTTTTCAAGACCTGCCAATAATCCCGGAGGTGGACGCTTTCTTCCAGGTCTTCGGGGTAGGCCACCACCGGGGTGGTGGTGAGAGAGGAGATGGGTTTGACCGGCACTTCCGATGAAAAATGTTCTGACATGGGCTAATTCCTGAATGATCAATTCAGCGTATAGGCTTACCGTGGCCGCCCGGAAGGGCCTTCAGGGTGCGGGTGCCTTGACCTCTGAGCCAGGGCGGCTTGGCCTCCGGCTAAAACATCGCTGCCGGCGCTACGGAAACGCTGCCCGGCATGAGCGTTTTGATTTCAAACAGGAACCGGCGGATGCCGCTTTCTTGGACGAACACGATGTCATTTTCCTTGAGGGGCGGATCCTGTTCCTGACCTTTGGTGATCTGCTTGATATTCACCGGAATGACTTGCCGCTGGCCCTGCTCATCCAGGCGCAGCAAGGTAGCCTGGTAGGAGGCCAGCAGGATGTGTAGCCCGCCGGTTTCTGCAATAGCCTTGGTCACCGTCATATTATCCTTGAGTAACACGGCCCCGGGTTTGGCCACCGCTCCCAGAACATACGCGGATTTGGCGTAAGGGACAAAGACCACATCCCCATTTTTGATGGGAAGATTCAGGCCCATATCCCCCGTTACCAACAACCGGTTTAGATCCACCACGATGGTTTCGGTCCCCGGCGAAAAGGACGGGGGCGGGGTGCTCCCTGAGGGGGGGGCGGCCCCTTGCCGCGGCCGGATGATATGGGCCACTTCCCCGGCCTTTTCAGCCAAGCCCCCGGCCATGCCCAGCATCTCCAGCAGGGTGCGGGGCCCGATGAGGGGGTAGAAATCCGGCTTCATGACTGCGCCGGTGACCGCCACCCGCTGATGGCGAAATTCCTTGATGGCCACCGTGATGTGGGGGTCTTTGAGAAAATCCCCCGCTTTGTAGAGCTCCGCCAGCTTTTTGGCCGCCTCCGATGGGGTCAGTCCGGCCACCTGCACGTCTCCCACCAGCATGAGGCGGATCCGGCCCTGGCCATCTACCCGAGCTTCGGTCCGCAGCTTTTCGGTGTCAAGGAAGATGATATCCAACAGGTCCTCGGGACCGATTTGATAATCTTTGTAATCCACCGGCGCTTTTTGGGCCATCTGTTTCAGCAACTGCTCCTGCAGATGACGCGACGCCGAAGGAGCCTCCAGCTTGGAGGCCGCCAGTTGCGGCGGCACCTGGGTGACGCTGCCGCCACAGCTCCAAACCCACATCAAGACGCTCACCGTCAAAAAAATGCCATACTGGTTCATGGTCCTGAATTTCTGCTGGGGAAAGTTAGCGAAAGGTTGCCCTGCGTCGAACCAGGGGGGAAGCCGCGTGCCGGTCCCTAGTCACGCTTTGATAAAGAGGCACATCAAAACTTGCTTGTCAGACCCCCCCTGGAATTGTGGAACATCAATAGGGCCGGGTGAAAGAAAGGTTGTGGCCGCGTGGCCGAGATAAGGAAACCTCCTGGCAGGCCCCTCAGCTTAGCCGATCCCGCCGGTCTCAGGCGGCCGGCATTGGCTTACCCCAGAACCTGGTTATCGCCGGTGTTCCCTGACCTTCCGACCGGCCGAGCCCACGCCTCCTTGCCCGATGTTTCCCGCCTTACTATTTTCCCCTGGAAAAAATGAAAGGGGAGTTCCTCCGCTTGGCTTTTTTATCTCAGAAAAACGAATGCTATCGATCACCTTTCCATCTCAATTTAATCAGCATTTTTTATAATGTTAGTAAAGGAAAATGGAGAGAAAAGGTGGACTAGCGGTGAAAAATATTACATCACCTGATGTAATTTTTATCCAGTATCAGCTTTCTTTCAGAAAAAACAAACGCCATGAAAAATGATGGTAAGTAAGTCAATTAACAGTGTTATTTTGTTCCCGCTCTATACGTATATTCGTAATTTTTTTCTTTATTTTATTGTTATTGTTTCTCTAAAACTGTCCTATTTTATCCACCCTCCAAAAGTTTGTCAATACCCAAAACGATGAGATCCACCGGTGCAGGAAGCCGCCAGAAAGGCCTGGGAGGGCGTCCCCGACCTGCCCAACTCCCACCGGGGCGACCTCATTGTGGAGCTGGCCCTGGAGACGCCCACCAACCTCAGCCCCCGCCAACAGGAGCTGCTGCGGGAATTCCTGCGCTCCCAGGAGGAGGCCGCCTCCCAGGAGCCCCTGGAGCTCCCCCGGGAAGCCCCCTGAAGCCTTCTCTGGACCGGGTTTTTTCTCCGAACCACCTTCTCCTGGAAATAATTTCGGCCCATTGAAAAATCTTTTCTCGTGTTTATAGTTTCAATTACCGAACGAGAACCATCCACCCCGGGTGAGCCACACCTTCCCCGCGCCTTTGCCATCTTCCTTCCGGCCCGGGCCCCACCCTACCTCTTCCCATTTTTGACTTGACTGCTGGCTGAGGTTTCTTAGCGGCGCTGAGCCGACCCCGGGGAAGCCTGGCGCAAGGAGGACTTCATGAGCAAAGGGGTTTATCGGGCTCTGGGCGTCCTGGCTCTGCTCTTGCTGCTCTTGGTCAGCGCACCTTTGGCTTGGGCCGAGGTGCAGGCAGAGGATGGGGCGTTCTCCGGGGACTCCTATGTTTCCGGGGAAGTGCTGGTCAAATTCTTTGACACCCCCGTGCAGCGAGGCCGGGGGGTGCTGAGGGGTCCGGAGGCGGCGGCCTTTGCCGAGAAGCTCCCGGCTCCGGCCAGGCTGGCCTTGGCGGAGGTCCAGGGACAGGTACTTCGGGCCAACGTTGACTTGGGCCTGCTGCGGGTGAAACTGAAGGGCCGCCTCACCACCGAAGAGGCGGTGGCGAAACTGCGGCGGCATTTCGCGGTGGAATACGCCCAGCCCAACCACATCTTCCGCACCCTGGCGGCCCCCAACGCCCCGTCATTTACCAAGCAGTGGGCCCTGAACAACACAGGACAGAAGATTAAATTAAATTTCTTCATGTACATCTACGGCACGCCGGATGCGGACCTCGACTGGCTGGAGGCCTGGAATTCCTTCGGGGGCACCGGCCAGGAGACGGTGGTGGTGGTGATTGACACCGGGGTGCAATACACCCATCCCGACCTGAAAAACCGCATGTGGACCAATACCGGGGAAATTGCCGGCAATGGCAAGGATGATGACGGCAACGGCTTCGTGGACGACGTGTACGGCATCAATACCGTGCCCAACCCCAACACCGGCAACCCGGCGGATGACAACGGCCACGGCACCCACGTGGCGGGCATCGCGGCGGCTCAGGCCAACAACAAGGCGGGCGTCGCCGGGGTGGCCTGGAACGCCAAAATCATGGCCCTCAAGTTCCTGAACTCCCAAGGCTCCGGCAGCGAATTTGACGCAGTGGAGTGCATCACCTATGCCTTGAACATGAAGCAGGCCCGGAACATTCCCCGCATGGTGATGAACGCCAGTTGGGGGGCCTATCCGAACCTCGACCTGCCCCCCTTCTTTATTCCGCCGGACCCGGCGGGCGTCCAGGCGCTCTACGAGGCCATTCAGGCAGCCGGACATGCCGGGGTGCTCTTGGTGGCCGCAGCCGGCAACGACGGGGTAAACATTGACCAGGAGACCTACAAGATGGTGCCGGCCGGCTTTGACCTGGACAACATCATCAGTGTGGGCGGCTCCGACGAGGATGACGAAACCAGCACCCCCTTCTGGGCCAGCAACTACGGTCCCGTAAGCGTGGATCTCTTCGCGCCGGGCAATGAAATTTACAGCACCATCACCGGGAGCAGATACGGCTTCAAGAGCGGCACCTCCATGGCCGCGCCCCACGTGAGCGGCGCCGCGGCCCTGGTGTGGGGCAGGTTCTCCGACTCTTCCCACCTGGAGGTCAAGGCCCGCATCCTGGATACGGTTGATCCGGGAGGAGTCCGGAATAAGATTACCACCGCCCTGTGTGTCAGCGGCGGGCGGCTGAATGTCAACCGGGCCCTCACTCCATAATCAAGCCGGGCCAAACCCGGCCCCCTTTAATGGCCAGGGCCCCCAGAGGGGGCCCTTACTTTTTTCATCAGGGACAAACGCCATCCAGTGGCCACGCCCTTATCAGGGCTTTCTCACCGTGAGGCTCGTGCCGGTGCTGTCGCCGTCCGGGTCGTGATTCGCGGAAGCAGTGTAAGTATAACCTGACTTGGCCACGTTGTTGACGGTGAAGGTGGCGGAGGTTTTCTTGGTGGAGATGGTGCCGGTGGAGATGACGCAGGTGCCGCCCGACCCGGTGGTGGCCGAGCCGCTGCCGGCATAGCCGCCGCTCCAGGTCCCGGAGACCGCAGCCCCGGCCACCGGCTGGTGGTTGTTGTCATGCACCGTCACCGTCACCGCGGCCGCCCAGCCTTTCAACCGGCCGCGGGCATCATACACCGGATTGCTGCTGCCGTCCAAGTCCCCCACATGCAGGGTGGTGGAGGCCGCCGTGACCGTGATGGTCCGGCTGGTGGTGCCGGTGAGGCCCTGGTTGTCGGTGACCGTGAGGGTGGCAGTGTAGGTCCCGGGACTATTATAGATATGGCTGATGGTTTGACCGCTGCCGGTGCCGCCGTCGCCGAACTGCCAGGCATAACTGGCGATGGAGCCGTCCGGATCGGAGGACGCCGAGGCATTGAAACTGACGGTCAAAGGTGCCGGGCCGGTCTCCGGGGTGGCGGAGAAGGAGGCCACCGGCGGCTGGTTGGGAGGTGTAAAGGACACCGCCCGGTAGGCGTTGATGCGGCCGGCCCCCAGCTTGCCCTGAAGCCCGGGGTTCTGGGCGTCGATGTTGTCGGCGCTGGCCAGGAGCCGCTCCTTCACCTGCGCAGCCGTCCAGGTGGGGTTCTGCGACCAGATGAGAGCCGCCACCCCGGCGGCCATGGGGGAGGCCATGGAGGTGCCGTCCAGGTTGGTGACATAGTCCTCCGCCGGATCAAAATGATTGTGATACAGGCTCCAGATATTCACCCCGGGAGCGCAGATATTCACCCAGGTGCCATAATTGGAAAAATAGGCCAGCTGGTCGTATTGATCCGTGGCCGCCACCTTGATGATGTCGCTCCGGGTGTTCAGGTAATCGCCGGCCGTACTCTCGCTGCCGTCGTTGCCCGCGGCCTTAAAGATCAAGCCGCCGGCGGCCAGGAAGTAGTCCACCGCCTCGGCGATGGCCCCGGTATTTTCCGAGCCCCAACTGCAGGAGATGATCTTGGCGCCCTGGTCCGCGGCGTAGCGGAAGGCTTGGGCGGCGAAATCCATTTCCACCAGGCCCACCTCCAAAAAGAAGGCATAGCTGGCTGAATACCCGACCCGCAGGGCCATGAGCCTGACGCCGTTCCCCGCCGCGGCCTGGGCGCCGTTCAGCCAGCCGCCGGCCAGGGAGGCCACCGCCTCATGGTTATTGTTCATGCAGGCCACGATGCCGGCACAATGGGTGCCGTGGCCGTTGAAGTCCCGGGGGTCGTTGTCGGGCCCGGTGTAATCCTCCCCTGTTATCTTGCCGAAAGGAAGCGTGAGAACCACGTTGTCCACGAAGTCCCAGCCCACCCAGTCGTCGGTCTTGCCGTTGGAGTCATCATCCACGCCGGCGGCGCCGTTTTTCTCCGTCCAGTTGACCCACATGTTCCCGTTGACCTGCGTGGGGGTGGTCAAAGAGGCGTTGATCCCGCCCAAGTCCTTGGCGAAGTAGCGCACCCCGGTGTCGGCGATGGCCACGGTGATGGCCGGGTTGCCCGTCTGCAGGTCCCAGGCCTCCGGGGCCTGAATTTTGGGCAAATGCCATTGATAGCTGTAAAACTGTTCCTGAGGCACCTTATAAACCGGGTGGATGCTCACCGGTTGGGCGTCCAGGACGCCGGGCGCAGCCCGGTAGGCCCGGGCCACCGCCGGGCCGTCAATGTCCCGCTGGAAGTGCAGCACGTGCCAGCCGGACAGGTCCACCGTCCGACCCCGATAGGTCCGGGGCTTCGCTCCGGGGAATTGGGGCTTGATGGCCGCCACCTCATGCCGGGCCCCCAGCTCGTCCAAGGCCGGAAGGCCCAGGCGCCCTTCAGGCAGGGTGCGTCGATCCAGGGAGGCCAGCGTGGCGGGAGCAAATTTCACCACGATTTTCCGGGGGGCATAGCCCACGGTGCCAGGCAGATCGGGGATGTCGCCGAAGCCCGGCTGAAGGTGGGCCGCCCCGGCGGCAGAGACCAGGGCCAGGAGGAAAACCAGGGGCACCAGGAAAAAGGCGGGGCGTTTCATGGCGTGCTCCTCATGCAGCGATGAACGGGTTGGCAGCCAAAAACCGGAACCTGAGTAATCGGTGGGGGGGCAGGGCTCCGCTTTAAGGTTTCAAATACTTTAAAAATATTAGCAAAAAATAGACCATAAAAATAACTTTAATAATAATCAATGGTTAAACAAAAGCAACTAAAAAAATAGGTTAACAATTGAAACCAAATGTTTAAAAAGCAAACCATCAACCCCCGGAAAAGCCTTGCCCAGAGCTTGCCGGGGGCAGGATTACCACACCCCGCTTAGCACTTTTTCCTTTCCCTTGTCTGAAAGAACAAGGTGGGCTAAGCTATGGAGCAACTCCGGTGAAGCTTTTCGGGGTGGCGGCGAGGCGCCGCCCAGAAGTTGGCCGGGTGGGCTTTCCGGCTGTAACCGGGGCGCCTGCCCTGACACCGGTTACGTGTGGAAACCATCTGCCGGGGTGGCCCGGCAGGCGACAAAGGGGAGGGTTCTTTGGGAAACCAGGATGATTTTCTGACCTCCATCCCCGGGGCCAGTCTCACCGCCCTGGGACCGGCCACGACCAAGTCCGCCGCTGAATTTCTGGCGGCCCTGAACCAGTTCCTGGCCCGTCACCCCGAGGTGGCCGCCGACCCGCGGCGCCTGGAGGTGGTCCAGTACTGCTATAAATACTACGTCAATTACGACCCGCAGTTCCGGGATCTGCCCATTTCCGACAAGCTGGAACAGGCGGCGGGGATGGCGGTGAAATTCTTCGGCGCCATGGCCCCTCCAAAGCCCTGACCGGATTCCCGCCGCGCTTGAGGGAGGGAGCCGGGGTGCCGGGGCGCTCCGCCCTGGTCCGCAGCAGCCCCGTTCTCCCGGGTTCAGCCGAACCGCAACTCTCCCTGCTCCAGGGCCCGGATGCGGTCCCGCAGGGCCGCGGCCCGCTCGAACTCCAGCTTTTTGGCCGCCTTTTGCATTTCCTTTTTCAGGCGGGCGATCTGGGCCGGGGCGTCCTCCACCAGGTAGGGGGCCTGCTCTTCCGCGGCCAGGGGCACGGTGACGTAATCCTGCTCATATACCGAAGCCAGGATGTCTTTGATGGTGCTCTTGATGGTTTCCGGGGTGATGCCGTGCTCCCGGTTGTAGGCCTCCTGCACCTGGCGCCGCCGGTTGGTCTCGTCCATGGCCGCCCGCATGGCAGGGGTGATCTGGTCGGCGTAAAACAGCACCTCGCCGTTGACGTTGCGGGCCGCCCGGCCGATGGTCTGGATGAGGCTGCGCTCGCTCCTGAGGAACCCCTCCTTGTCGGCGTCCAGAATGGCCACCAGCGACACTTCCGGCAGGTCCAACCCCTCCCGCAGCAGGTTGATGCCGATGAGCACGTCGAAGACCCCCAGCCGCAGATCTCGGATGATTTCCATGCGCTCCAGGGTGGTGATGTCGGAGTGCAGGTAGCGCACCTTGAGTCCCAGCTCGGCGAAGTGTTCGGTGAGGTCCTCGGCCATGCGCTTGGTGAGGGTGGTGACCAGAACCCGCTCGCCTCTGGCTACCCTTTGGTTCACCTCGCCCCATAGGTCGTCCACCTGGTGGGTGGCGGGCTTGACGGTGATTTTGGGGTCCATGAGACCGGTGGGCCGCACAATCTGCTCCACTACCCGGCCGCGGGACTTCTCCATCTCGTAGGGGCCGGGAGTGGCGGAAACATAGAGGACTTGGGAAACCCGGGCCTCGAACTCCTCGAAGGTGAGGGGCCGGTTGTCCAGGGCCGAGGGGAGGCGAAAACCGAACTCCACCAAGGTCTCCTTCCGGGATCGGTCCCCCCGGTACATGCCCATGAGCTGGGGGATGGTGATGTGGCTTTCGTCAATGACCACCAGGGACCGGCGGGGCAGGTAATCCAGCAGGGTCGGTGGTGGTTCTCCCGGGGCCCGGCCGGTGAGGTGGCGGGAGTAGTTCTCGATACCGTGGCAGAAGCCCAGCTCCCGCATCATCTCCAGGTCGAAGCGGGTGCGCTCGGCAATACGTTGGGCCTCGATGAGCTTTCCCTGGGCCTCGAACCATTGAACGCGCTCCTTGAGCTCCGCTTCGATGGCCTCCAGGGCCCGCCGGCGCACCGCGTCGGGGGTGACGTAGTGGCTGGCGGGATAGACCGTCACCTTCTTCAGGGTCCGCAGGGTCTTGCCCCGGAGGGGGTCGATCTCCTTGATGGCGTCCACGTAGTCCCCGAAGAAGTCGATGCGGATGGCCTTGTCCTCTTCGTAGGCCGGGAAGACCTCCACCCGGTCACCCCGCACCCGGAAGGTGCCCCGGTGGAAGTCGAGATCGTTCCGTTCATAGAGAATTTCCACCAGCTTCTTCAGGACTTCCCGCCGGTCCTGCTCCATGCCCTCCTCGAGATAGAGGAGCATGCCGTGGTAGGCCTCGGGGGAGCCCAGGCCGTAGATGCAGGACACCGAGGCCACGATGATGACGTCCTGGCGCTCCAACAGCGAGCGGGTGGCGGAGTGGCGCATCCGGTCAATGGCCTCGTTGATGCTGGCGTCCTTCTCGATATAGAGGTCGGCCGCGGGGATGTAGGCCTCGGGCTGGTAGTAGTCGTAATAGCTGACGAAATACTCCACCGCATTGTCCGGGAAGAACTCCCGGAACTCGCCGTAGAGTTGGGCCGCCAGGGTCTTGTTGGGCGCCAGCACCAGGGTGGGGAGGTTCACCTGGGCGATGACGTTGGCCACCGTGAAGGTCTTGCCGGAACCCGTCACCCCCAGGAGCACCTGGTGGGGCTGGCCGGCCCGGACGCCCTGGACCAACTGCCGGATGGCCCGGGGCTGGTCCCCCTGGGGAGTGAAGTCGGTGACGAGACGGAACGTGTCGGGCATATGTATAGCTTAGTCGGTTTGATGAAGGGAAAACTTGGGGGAGGGGGCGAAGGGTCGCAGACCCTTCCCCCCTCCCCCAAAACCCCACCCCCAATCCCTTAATCGGGGAGTCTGAGGGGAGGGCGGGGGAGTCTGGCTCCCCCGCCCTCCCCTCAGAAATCATCCAAATTATAACATATGCGGGTG
>FWPV01000567.1_pt1 | contig 115500 bp, 114 predicted proteins | sample 2228371 | NCBI WGS metagenome assembly FWPV01 (sample SAMEA103939776, study PRJEB20133) | metagenome | reverse complement strand
TGCTGAAGTCTTTTGCAGCCAGGAATAGAATTCCTTAGGCTTAGTGCTGGGATAATCTTTGAAGAAATCATCCGGAATCTTGGGGATTTTTATAAGATCTGCCGTTTTCTTTATATCCCCGGGTGCTACGCCTTCGGCTTGGCAGAAATTGCGATAAAAAGCGTTTCTGGAATATTGGTACTCAAATGCATACTTTATTGCTTCGAATCTCATTCTCTCTGCTTCATCGTAAGGCACGTTAAAAATGTCATCGACTCCATAAAGCATCTCATCCACTGGAGTCCAATTTTCTTTTGGAAGTATGAACTGACTCAACACTTCATCTTGATTTCTTGTGACGAGCTCAACTTGTGTCATGAAAGGTCCCCCAGATGAAATTTTCTTGCTTCTGAGAAAAAGTCTTCCACCCTTCCCTCTAGCTCCGGTCGGCACTTAGCTAGAATTGCTTAATACTTAGGTAATAATAGCATATACTATCAGCCAATTTGTGAATTTGTCAATTGGCGAGACGGCTAAAATGACCGTCAACCATTGTCCAGTTATCTGCACCCCGGTGGTGGTTCGGAAACAAATTCAAGGTATGTTGATCGGAGCATGGCAGCTAATCCGAAGCTGCCCGCCTGTTCTGATTCAATTTCTTTAGCTCCAGCAGTATTTCTCGGAGTAGCAGAAGCTCGAGGCGACGCCAGTTGACCTCGCTGGCTAACTTTGCCCACCTCTTGGGGTCATCTGACAGATATTCGTCCACCAGTTGAGCTGCACTTTTGGACATTTTGCTGCCCTCACTTTCAATACACCAGCACAAGTCCTACCGAAATGGCACAAGGTATTAACCTGAGGTCGTCCAGTAAGGGATAGGACTCCCAGCCCACTTTGCTGATCAAATCCACCACGTCTATTCCCATAGCTTCCATAGCCGGTCTGGCTCTCAGCGGGAAGCGGCATCTTCCGCTATCCAAAAACTGACAGATTAAGCCATGGCACAGATAGTCTTTGCACGAACCTCCACCAAAGCCCATAGCCAGGTGATAGCCATATTTATAAGCTAATCGCTCCACATTATAGACGATTTCCCCCGTCTTTTGATGGTAAAGGAGGGTTTGCTCTTGAGTCCTGCCTTGTTTGCTTGTTGGTGCGTAGTCTTCTATAGGCTCGAGGTGGGTTTTAAGCAATATTCCCCATGAGAACCTGGCAAAGGCTTTGCGGATGACGTCTAGCTCTGGGAGATAGGGTGGGCAGTTAGGGGATTCTCCAGCGCGGAGACAGCGTGGCGCTGTGCACTTTAACCTTACCCGCTCATCGACGGTGATTTGGTTTGCCTGTATTACCTCAGCTGCGGCAGCTCCCAGCTCCAAGGCTTTGTGACGAAGGCTCTCCAAATCTGACATCAGTACCTCCTCTGAAACTTGACTCATAAACGGTCTTGTATCTGTTTTTTTGACTTTCATTGCGTCATACCTCAGGACGAAGCTATTTTAGTTTATGGTATGGAATAGGGCAAGAGGTACCGGGTCAGCTTGTTTCCTCATTGTAAAGGCGAGGCTTGAGCCCTCCAGAACGAGCCCATGAGATTGCAATTGTATAGTATGACACTATATTCAATCCAAGGGTTATAGGGTTGAGAACTGTAGCCCCCAGGTGCCTATATAAGCGAAGAGAATATGCTTGGGTATCCTGCCGGCAGCGCCCAAGAGGATGAATTTCCATAGAGGAAAACGGAGCATGCCTGCGGCAGCGCCCGCTACGTCAAAAAAAGGGTTGGGTACCAGGGCGAGGACAAAAATGGTGGCACTACCCCATTTTTTCATCCAGTGCACCAGTCTGTCATAGATGTTTGCGTTTTCTATGGCTAGCCGTCCACCATAGCCCAGAAGATAGCCAGTCATCTCACCGATTGTGCCTCCAAATCCGGATATGATCCCAACCAGGACAGGGTTCAGGATGGCACCCATGGTTGCCACTAAAATCCAGCCGGGCACAGGCACGACTATGCTGCTGCAAGTTATCACAGAGATAAGGAAGATGCCGAGATAACCGTATATTTCAAGTTCAGCTACCTTATCCCTGTTGACAAAAATAAGGGCAGACAGAGCTAGGACGAACAGCAGGGCTATAATTTGGAGGTAACGCTCCCTGGTCCAGAATTGTTTCCTTGCTTTGTCACTTGCCTGCTGCATATGCCCCCGATGAACTTTTGACTTTGACTGGTATGACTAGAGCTGAACCGAGCAGGAAGTAAACGATGCAAATCAAGAGCATGACCGAGTAACCAAAGTGGGCTTGTTGGGCATTAAAGAAGTCGATTACCGGGCCCGTAAGCCTGGCTAGTGCCCCTGCGCCAGCAGTGGCTATGTTGGTCAAGCCTAAGTAGCGAGCCTCCTCGCCTGAAGGAACGAGGTCAGTTGCCAATGCCCAGTTGGTGCTTAGGAAGGCTCCTGCAGAAATCCCGAGAAGACCGCCACAGACCAGTATGCCGCTGTAAGTACGCATAAAGGATAGCACACATATACCGAGGACACCGATGAATCCAGAGAGGATGATTATCGGTTTACGCCCAAACTTATCGGAAAGCTGCCCTGCGGGGTAGACGGCTAACAGTAGAAAAATGCCTACGGTTATCATGAGGTCTGCGGTCACTCCCGCTGGGTTGGGGTGGTGGATTACGTCTCTTATAAAGTATAGGGCAAAGGTTTGAAGTACCACCATCGCCATCAAGATGAACAATCGTGACATCAGAAACCAAACGAAGCTCAGGTGTTTTTTAGCATCGATCTTGTAGGCGCGAGCCACAGTTTTCCCCATTAACGGTTGTCCCAGAGATGAGGATGGCGGCTCTCTCACTGCTAACAGGGTAGCCAACATTCCTGCCAGCAGGACTAAGCCCGGGAAGCCTAGTGCTAGCCATAACCATATTTCACCGGTGTCGGTTGAATAATTGTCCATGAAATAAGCCACTAGGCGTAGAAAAGCCACACCGCCCAGTATTTCCGCTAGGCTTTTTGCTCCGGATGCTACTCCCCTCCGTCCTTGTGGGACCAGGTCAGGAATAAATGCTTGAAATGGGCCTTGGGCGATGTTGGTGGCGACTTGGAGCAGGCAGTAGCCTAGGAGTAAGAGAGTAAAGGTGCTGGAAAAGCCTATGCTGGGGAGGAAGAGCAAAGCCAATAGTGTCCCAACGAGGATAAATGGGCGGCGGCGGCCTAGACGGGAATTGAAGTGGTCACTGAATGCCCCGGCAAGAGGCTGGATAAATACCGCTATTATGGAGCCAGTAAAGGTCAATAGTCCAAGGTAAGTATTTTTCTGGATTTCGGGGGTGAGTTCCAGAAGACGCACTGGTATTACCAGCGTGTGTAAGCTGGGCCAGAGGACTGACAGAGCAGCCCCAAAGACACTTATCTTAACGTAATCAACAGGTCTAAAAACTCGCTCCGCAGACACTTCGTCATTAGATATTTCGTTATTTTTCACTACTAAAATATTTCCTCTTCGGGCAATTCGTTGGTTCCCTTATAGCTTATAATACCACAGCTAAGGTAGGTCATCGGACATATGTCCTATGATTTTGTACAAAATCTCAAATCTCGGGCAAAAGCGATGAGTATTTCTGACTGCGGCTCATACCAGCCTCTGACTGTATTAGCCAGGTCATCCAGCAAAGCTCGATAGCTTTGTAGCCAGTGGCTTGCGCCATTTTCTCCATCAGGCGAACGAAGTCAATGTCGGAGGTGGGCATCTCCATGTCTACCTTGGCCAAAATTTCTCCGATAACCCTTTTCACTATTTTATCGGGCATCACTGTATCTATGCCGCCCATCATTCTCAGGTACTGGAAGCTGTTTATACCCACTCCTCTTATTCGTCCTATCGGGTCTTCTTGCCAGTTCTCGAGTTGAGCATGCTCTGCCCAATGAATAAGTGCCTGCCTGTCGTTCAGTTGCCTTTCTATTTTGATTTTAGCTAAATGTGAGGCGATGGCTTTCGCCACTTGCCAGGAGCGCTTATTTTTCCAGATTCGCTCAAGCTCATCATTGTTGGCAGGTGGCAAATCGTCCACAGCGCGAATTTTACCTCGTTCCACGAATTCCTTGCGGAATTTCTCCACCTTTGGAACCACTGTCTGAAAGTAGTTCAGGCCAATGGACGTGAAAGCAGCGTCCACCACCATCAGAACGACATTGCCGTGCCAGCGTTCTGTTTTCAAGCACCGCTGGCAATACTCTTTCACCTCAGGGACTTTTTGCATGTAACTATCGACGATGTCCTTGAGCTTCAAACTGAAAGCCTCCTTATTTTTACGGTGCGTTTAAGCCCGCCACCACCCTAGTATGGCAAGCGCAGTGAGGGCGATACCTGCAATAAGGGCACCAATCCAGCCTACTAGGCATAAGCAGGTGACCACGGCTCCGGCGATTATTATTCCGCAGAGGATACACAGAAGTGCGCCGCTGAATCTTAGTCCCAGGATGAAGGCGATTATCGCCCCAGTCCAGGCACCGGTGACAGGCATTGGGACGGCAACAAAAAGCATAAGTCCGAGCCACTTGTATTTTACAATCACCCCTTCATGTTGTCTTGTATGCTTGAAAACCCAATCGACCAGTTTTCTGCCTGTTCCAACCTTACTAACGATTCGGACTAGCGAGTCGAAGAACAACAGGAGTATAGGTACAGGTAATATGTTGCCGAGGACAGCTAAGCCGAATGCTTGGTACCAGGGCATGTGGAAGACGTTAATGGCTAGTGGCAGAGCGGCGCGGAGTTCTACTAGAGGCAAAGCCGCTGTGATGACGACCACGAGCTCCTTGACAATGCCCGAGCTGATGAGTCCTTCGATCATTCTGGTTCGGTTGAACGTTCGGTTGGTTCTACAAAAGCATTATAACATTAAATTTTAAATGTGGTGATGGTTGACTGCCCTGAGCTTTATGCCCCATTTGTGGCGAGGCTAAATCTCCGTATGACATTAGTACATAATTTTTTGGAATTTTCAGCTTTACCCTTGAAGGGTGTGGTGGTAAAATTAAGTTGAGCGTGAGTCATGTCGGGGCATTCCAAGTGGGCACAGATTAAGCGTCAGAAAGGGGTGGCTGATGCCCGGCGCGGGCAGCTGTTCACTAAACTTACCCGTGAGATTATGGTGGCTGTGCGCGAGGGTGGAGCCAATCCAGAGTCCAATTTTCGCTTGCGCCTAGCAATACAGAAAGCCCGTGACAATAATATGCCCTCGGAGAACATAGAGAGGGCAATAAAGCGCGGGAGTGGTGAGCTGGGCGCGGCTAACCTTTCCGGTCTGACCATTGAAGGCTATGGGCCTAACGGTGTGGCTATCTTGGTTGAGGCACTGACCGATAACCGTAATCGCACAATCCAAGAGGTGCGTAGTCTGTTTTCTCGGCATGGCGGGAGTCTCGGTGCCAGTGGTTCCGTAGCCTGGATATTTGAGACCAAGGGTGTCATTACGGTGGAAACTGATAACATAGACGCTGAGGAATTGGCTTTACTGGCTATAGATGCTGGCGCTGAAGATGTGAAGGTAGAGAAGGGATATCTTGAAATATACACTACGCCCCAGAAGTTGGAGACGGTGAGGCGGGCAGTGGAGCAAATAAAGCAGCCTGTTTCGGCTGAAGTTTTGCGGGTGGCTAAGAATACGGTCGTACTTGGCGAGAAAGAAGCACTTCAGACCTTAAAGCTGCTAGACCATTTAGAAGAGCTAGATGATGTCCAGCGTGTTTTTGCCAATCTTGATTATTCCGATGCCGTTTTGGAGAAGCTACGGGTTCAGGCATAGTTGTTTATCCCCGAGGAAGCTTTTTGCAGGATTGAAGATTTGCTTTTTCTTGAAGTAAGGGTTTGCCGAAAAGAGCTTGGTTTTTAAGGGAAACCAAATATGCGTGTTCTTGGTATTGACCCGGGTACCTTGAACCTGGGCTATGGCGTGGTGGATGAGGATGGAGAAAGGGTAGCCATGGTCGATTGTGGAGTGTTAAGTGTTTCGGCTAAAGTTCCAGTGGAGAAGCGGCTCTTTACTCTATATAAGAAGCTGGGTGAGATTGTGGCTCGGTACCGTCCGGACGAAGTAGCCATTGAGGAACCTTTTGTGGCGGGAAATGCGCGCTCGGCTCTAGCTGTAGGTAGAGCGCAGGCTATAGCCATCTTAGCTGCAGCAGATAATAATTTACCGGTTTTTCGCTATTTGCCAACGCAGGTGAAGCAGCAGGTGACGGACTACGGCAGTAGCAGCAAGGGGCAGGTGCAGGAAATGGTGCGGGTCCAACTCGGGTTACCCCGAGTCCCGCATTCCAGTGACGCCGCTGATGCTCTGGCTGTGGCTATTTGTCATCTGCAGCAAAGGCATGTCGACCGTTTGCTGACCGGAGGTGGGTAAGGAGTGGGGACGTACAATGAATGTAGCATGGCTTAGGTCTTGCTATGGCAAGGTCACTTTGAAGGGTTGCCCTACGACGTTGAAGACAAAACATCTGTACTGGCTGATGAGATGATAGTTGCTTTTGAAGGGATAGTAGAGAATCGCGGCATCGATTCAGTGGTAGTCAGGGTTGGACCATTTAGCCTTCAGGTGTATATCCCTGGCTCTACGTTGAGCCGACTTGGAGCTGTTGGGGACAAAGTTTCCCTGCGCACTCATCTCTATATAAAGGACGATAATTTTGCTCTCTACGGTTTCATTACGGCTGAGGAACTGGAGCTGTTCCGGCAGCTGATTTCTGTTTCTGGAATTGGTCCTAAGACGGCATTAGCGTTACTTTCCACATTTAATCCTGAGCAACTCGTGTCAGCTATAGTGAGCGGTAATGTTGAGCTTCTCAGTCAGGTACCAGGGCTGGGCAAGAAACTGGCTGGGCGCATTGTGCTGGAGTTAAAAGGAAAGCTTGAGAGGTTGCCGGTGGGGGTTATCACCACAGGCTTGACACAGGAAGATGCCGATGCGGTAGCTGCTTTGACCAATCTTGGCTATTCCTTGAAGGAAGCCACCCAAGCCGTGTCCAGCCTGCCAAACTCCCCAGAATTGAATTTGGAAGAAAAGATCAGGCTGGCTTTGAGACAGCTAGCCAGGGCATAGCCAGAATGGTACAAAATGATTGAGATTCTCCTTGTAATTGTTGTATTACTTTTGAGTGCTTTGATTTTCCTCGCTCTTAAGAGTGGAAGGGTGAAACTGTCTGACCTTAAGAATGCCATATCTGATACATGGGTGGAGTTGGGACTAGACAGGAAGATAGGCATTATCGAAAGCCATGCAAATGACATCAAGCAAAGTTATAGGTCGTTTGAACAGATGCTTCGGGTACCTAAGGAAAGAGCGTCTTTCGGCGAACTAGCTTTGGAAACTATATTGTCTGACCAACTTCCGCCAGATATGTATGGTATTAGGCAGGTGGTCTTTGATGGGAAAAGGCCTGACGCCCATATAAACTCAACCTCAGGAATTATCTGTATAGACTCTAAGTTTTCGTTAGATAATTATGGGAAGATGTTAGCAACGCAGGAGCCAGCCGAAAAACAGAGATTTAAGAAAGAATTTATTGCTGATGTTAGGCGTTGTCTCGATAAGATAGCCGCTGATTACATATGCCCAGATAAGGGCTCGGCTGAACTCGCATTCGCTTACATCCCATCTGAAAGCGTTTATTACTTTCTATTGAATGAGGCTTATGAAATGCTGTTGCACTATGGAAAGGTCGGTGTCCAGGTGGTATCCCCGCTAACTCTTTCTGCCAAGATTGAGTTGATTAAAGCCGGGGTACATGCCAAGAAGCTTTCGGAGAAGGCTGAGGAGGTTAGAAACGACCTAGTAGCCATTTCGCGCCGGTTTGCTGAAATCGATGAGAAATGGCGCGTGCTGTATGAGATACACTTGAAAAATGCTGCGGACAAGGCAGCTGAGCTAGATAAATCGTATAAGAAGATTAGGGACGAGTTCAATAGAATTTCGAAAATTACTGAGGAGTGACTGGATGTTCACTGGGCGAGGTTCTGAGGGTTTGTGGCTGGAGATTGGGGAGATTTTGATGATGGGCAAAAAGAGTTGTCGCTTTGGATTTGAAGCCAACTAAGGGTTCAGATGAAACAGTTCAAGATTGTTTCTGATTTCAGGCTTACCGGCGACCAACCCCAGGCAGTGGAGAAGCTGGTTGAGGGCGTTATGAAGGGATATAAGCAGCAGACGTTGCTGGGGGTGACTGGTAGCGGTAAGACTTTCACTATGGCTAATGTGGTGGAAAGGTTGCAAAAGCCGACCCTAGTTATTTGTCATAATAAGACATTAGCCGCCCAATTAGCCACCGAATTTAAAGAGTTCTTTCCAGACAACGCGGTGGAGTATTTCGTAAGCTATTATGATTACTATCAACCAGAGGCTTATATTCCCAGCACCGACACTTATATCGAGAAGGAGATTGACATAAATGATGAGATCGACAAGCTACGACATGCGGCGACTCGGGCTTTGTTCGATCGCCGTGATGTGCTTATTGTAGCTTCCGTATCGTGTATTTATAGCTTGGGCGAACCCGAGGAGTACCATAGCTTTGTAGCTACGGTACGGAAGGGCGAGAAGTGCAACAGGGAGAAGCTTGTCCGGCGTCTAGTGGATATGCAATATGAAAGAAATGACTTTGAGTTCACTCGGGGCAGGTTTCGTATTCGTGGGGACACCCTGGAAGTCCAGCCAGCATACGAAGAAATTGGGGTCAGGATTGAGTTCTGGGGCGACGAGGTTGAACGTATTGTTGACGTTGACCCGCTTACAGGAGAGCTGTTAGCTGAGCGCGATTCAGTTGATATTTACCCGGCTAAGCACTTTGTCACTTCGCGCGATAAACTGCTGGCAGCTGTCGAGGATATTAAGGCTGAACTGGAGGAGCGATTACGTGAATTGAGATCTCAGGGTAAGCTTATTGAGGCAGCTAGACTTGAGGCGCGAACTAACTATGATCTTGAGATGCTCCGGGAATTCGGTTACTGCCACGCTGTGGAGAACTATTCCCGGCATTTGCAGCGTCGACCCCCGGGGAGCCCACCCTGGACGCTGCTCGATTATTTCCCGGATGATTTTCTGCTGTTTATCGACGAATCACATATGACTTTGCCTCAGATACGAGGTATGTATCACGGTGATATCTCTCGAAAACAGACCCTAGTTGATTATGGCTTTCGCTTGCCTTCGGCGTTGGACAACCGTCCTTTGAGCTTCGATGAGTTTGAGGAGCGAATTAACCAGGTCATATATGTCTCGGCGACTCCTGGCGAATATGAGTATAAGCATAGCCAACAGGTGGTGGAGCAGCTAGTCCGCCCCACTGGTTTGCTTGAGCCTACTATTGAAGTGAAGCCGACTAAGGGGCAAATAGATGACCTCATTTATCAGATAAAAACAAGGGTGGAAAAAGGTGAACGCTGTTTAGTGACCACACTGACGAAAAGGATGGCTGAACAGTTAGCTGACTACCTTCGGGAGATGGAGATAAGGACGCATTATCTTCACTCAGAGATCGACACGCTGGAGCGGGTTGAGATTCTGCGTGACCTGCGCCTTGGTGTCTATGATGTGGTAGTGGGCATAAATTTGCTTCGGGAAGGGTTGGATTTGCCTGAAGTGAGCCTTGTGGCTATTCTGGATGCGGACAAGGAAGGTTACCTGAGGTCGAAAGAGGCTCTTATCCAGACGATGGGGAGGGCAGCCCGTCATGCTGATGGTCATGTTATCATGTATGCCGATACTGTGACCACAGCCATGCGTGAGGCTATGGAGGAGACTCAAAGGCGGCGCAGGATTCAGGAGACCTATAACAAAGAGCATGGCATTACCCCGCAGGGCATAAGGAAGGCGATTAAGGATATTACCGAACGTGTAAGGGTAGTCGCTGAAGCTAAAGCTGCCTATACCCCCACTCCTATATCTAGGGAGGAGGTTGTTCGGCTTATTAAAGACTTGGAGTCGCAGATGAAAAAAGCTGCCAGGAACTTGGAATTCGAAAAGGCTGCCTTGCTTCGCGACCGCATCATCGAGCTACGTAAGGATGAAGAACTGTTATCTCCACAGATTAGGTTCAAGTAACCTAGTTGCTGAAACTGGGCACTGCTGTATTGACTCCGCACGGTCAGGTTACTATTGCATAGGTCAACTTGTTGACACTGGGCAGGATAGACTGAAAGGAATCAGATGACCGATCCGGGCTGATGGCGTAGTTGCAGCGGGCAACTAAATGGGGGCTATCGCGTTTCTTAGACTATCTAGCTTACCAACGTCGGGCTCTGGTGATCCCGCAATACTGGACCAGTTATCTCACTCGGTTCTGTCATGGCTTTGTTGAAGGGTAGAACTTTAGTGTTGACAGCTGATATTAGAAAGAGCTAGAAAATGTACATGCTGGATGCATTTTATGGACACTAAGTGTGTGGCACGGGCGCTGAATTTCTACAGTTTGATATAATTTACAATTTGGGTCAGATTTATTTTTATTATCAAGGTGTCCCCTAAAATATTTGACAATAGTGTGCTAGCCTTTGTTGGACCGTTCAGAAGTGCTATATCAGTCCTGTCCCTGACAACATTTGGTTTGTTACGCAGCAGGTTCTTTCTTGTAGCCTTCCTCCTCCAGCTTTTCCATAAGTCGGGCAGCCCTGGGATAGCCGATGCGGAGGCGACGTTGCAAGAAAGAAGTGGAGACATATCTATGTTCTTGGGCTAGCTTTCTAGCGGCTTCAAGCAGAGAGTCTTCACCACCTTTTTCTGTTGAGGCGAGTTGACTAATGTCCTCAAATTTGATTGGTACCATCTCCGGTCGGCGCTGGTTGCTCCAGAAATACACCAACCTCTCGATTTCGGCATCGGAGACAAATGTCCCCTGAAGGCGCTTTGGCTTGCTGGCATCGGTGGGCATGTAGAGCATGTCCCCTCTACCGAGTAATTTTTCAGCACCGGCGGAGTCTAGAATTGTGCGTGAGTCTACCTGTGAGGTGAGGGCAAAGCTGATGCGAGTGGGGAAATTAGCCTTGATCAAGCCAGTGACTACGTCAACCGAGGGACGCTGAGTGGCTACGATTAGATGAATACCTGTGGCTCGTGCCAGTTGGGCCAAGCGGCATAGCGTATGTTCTACCTCATCGAAGGCAGCCATCATTAAATCGGCAAGCTCATCGATAATCAGCACTATATATGGCATGGTGTCGCTGGGATGCCTATTTTTGTTGTAGCTATCGATGTTGCGTGCTCCAGCCTGCGCGAACTTTTGATAGCGATTGTCCATCTCCTGGTTAAGCCAGCGCAGCGCCAAAATTGCCTTGTCGGTGTCAACGACAACGGGGGCTATCAGATGGGGCAGGCTGTTAAAATTGACCAGCTCTACTCGCTTTGGGTCAATCATGATGAATTGGACGTCGTCCGGGGTATTGTGGATGAGGAGGCAGCAGATGATGGAATTGAGGCAAGCGGTCTTACCGCTGCCGGTTGCTCCAGCGATAAGTAGATGGGGCATTTTAGATAGGTCGCCTGCTACCGTTTCGCCGCCGGCACCTTTACCCAGCGCTAAAGCTAACTTTGATTTAGCATATGTTTTCTGAAAAGCGGTACTTTCGATGACACTTCTGAGGTTGACCAGACCAAATGTGGTATTTGGAACTTCAATACCTACTATCGATTTTCCTGGTACTGGAGCTTCAATTCTGATGCTAGGTGCTGCCAGCGCTAAAGCTAGGTCACTGGCAAGAGAGCTAATGCGGTCTACTTTTACTCTGGTTTTCGATATTTCTTCCAGACGGACTTTGATATTGCCGTCCTTGTCTCGCTCTCTGATCTCTTTGTATTTGCGGTCCCAGCCGGGCTCAACTCCGAACTGGGTTACTGTGGGACCGACGTTGATCTGGACCACTTTAGCCTCGACACCGTAGCTAGCTAGTGCTTCCTCGATAAGCTGGGCGCGCTTCTCAATATCGCTCTGACTCAGTTCCACTTCTGTAGGCTTATCTAGGATACTGATAGGTGGCAGTTGCCAGCCACCAGCAGTAAGCACCGGCTGGTATCTTCCTGGCTGCCACGTTTCAAGGGTTGATACCTCGGCAGCCTTTGGAGCTACGATACTGGGTATTTGTTTAGCTATTTCCTTTTGTGTAACTCTTTCTGGTTCGGTTTCTCTTATCGAGGGCTCCCTTACAGTGGGTTCGGCTTTTGGCTGTGGCTGGCTGGCTTTGCGAATACCTCGCCATATAAGCTGCAATAGTTTGCCTACGCCCGAGAATATATTTGCTATTAACCGCCAGCTCCATCGTGGGGCTATGATTAGAACGCCGAGAAGAACCAAGCCAGCGATACGCAGTATGCCTGTAACATTAGAATCGCCAATGATGCTTTTGCCGAACTTGCCTCCTAGGGTTGCTTGGCTGAGGATGCCGCCCTGTGGAGAGAAAAAGGCTAACAGTCCCCAAGCAGCTAGAGCCAGGGGAATTCCGCCAAGCCACCATTTCCAATAACTGGAGAAAAATGAGAATCGACCTTCTGCAAATATCCAGATTATTATTCCGAGGGCTGTTGCTATTAAAATTAGCCCGATCCCGAATAGTCCAAACAGACCCTCCCAGGTGTTCGTAACCCAGTTATTTAAGCCCTGCCAGTTGCTGATAGCCCAACTGCTTATATGGTGCCAGAAATGGTCCCAGAACAAGATTATTGCTACGATGACGATGATTAGCAGCAGCACCCTGATTATCGGTAGTACCAGTGACCTTCTTTTTTTAGCCTTGCTGCTGCCTCCAGTGCTGGCAGTTTTTCTTTTCTTGGGCATAAATCGCTATACCTCTACGGTCGTGGTCAGGATCATTGGGCGGCGACGGGTTTGTTCGTAGAAAAACTTACCCAAAGTATCTTTAACTTTTGCGTTTATGAAGCTCCATTCAAGCGGTCGTCCAGTGCTGCGGTCCAAGGTAGTCTTTACCAGGTTTTTACCTTGTTCTAGTATCGTCTCGCCGTCTTTCATGTCCACGAAGCCTCGTGATACGATGTCAGGACGCCCTACGATTTTGCCTTTCTCTTTGTCGATGGCAATGATTACCACTACAATTCCATCCCTGGACAGCAGCTTGCGGTCGCGGAGAATGACACTGGCGAGATCGCCCATAACCAGGCCATCTACATAAACGTTACCTGCAGGGAGCTTGCCAACTAGCTTGCCCTTCTCCTGGTCAAGTTCAAGGATACTGCCGTTTTCCATAACGAAGATATTTTTTTCTGGTATACCCATAGTCTTGGCTAGTCTAGCGTGCAGACTGAGGTGGCGGTATTCACCGTGAATTGGTACGAAGAATTTCGGCTTTACTAGGCTGATCAGAAGTTTGAGCTCTTCTTGACTACCATGCCCATGAACGTGCACTTGTGCCAGCTTCTCGTAAATTACCTGCGCTCCCTGGCGGAAAAGGGTATCGATTGTCCGGTTGACCAGCGCCTCATTGCCAGGGACAGGCGTGGCTGACATTACCACGGTATCGCCGGGAATAATGCGAACCTGGCTGTTGTCACGATTAGCAATGCGTACTAGGGCTGAAGTGGGCTCTCCCTGGCTACCAGTAGTAAGGAGAACGATCTTATTGTGAGGGAAGCGGTTTATTTCGTCAAAGCGGCGCATGACACCTGGCGGAGAATTTAGGTAACCTAGCTCTAATGCCATGCGCACTGTATCTCTCATACTGCGACCGATAACAAAAACATGCCGCTGATGCTTAGTGGCAGCATCAATCACTTGCTGAATGCGGGAGACTAGAGAAGAGAAGGTGGTGATGATTACTCTTCCCGGAGCTTCGGCTATGATGCGTTCTAGTGTTTCCCCCACCACTTTTTCTGAAGGTGTATATCCTGGCAGCTCAGCATACGTCGAGTCAGCAAGGAGGAGCAGGATTCCTTGACTTCCCAGCTGGGCTAATTTATCTAGCTCAGTGGGCTTGCCGCCAACCGGGGTATAGTCGATCTTGAAATCACCGCTGTGGACCAAAATACCTACAGGTGTGTGTATGATGAAGCCTAGAGAGTCAGGAATGCTGTGGCAGACGGAAAAAGGTTCTATTTTGAAGTTGCCAAGTGAAAACTTGACACCTGGATGAATCGTTCTAAGCATGGCTTTCTTCGAATAGCGGTGCTCCTTCAGCTTGACTGAAATCAGCCCTTGGGTAAGTTTAGTGCCATAGACGGGCAAATCGAGGTGAGGCAATATATAAGGCAAGGCACCAATATGGTCTTCATGTCCATGGGTTATGATTATGCCTCGTAACCTCTCTTTTCTTTCCAGCAGATAGCTTATGTCCGGAATTACTAGGTCAACCCCTAGCATATCTTCCTCAGGGAACATGAGTCCGGCATCGATGACTATGATGTCGTCGGCGAACTCGATAGCCATCATGTTCTTGCCGATTTCGCCCAGCCCTCCTAGGGGGATTATCCTGAGTTTCTGTTTACTCACGGCTGTTACCTAGAATAAGCTTAACTGCTGAGGTTCAGCCTCGGTTTCTAATAGCTTTTCAGCCTGGGCTAAGATTTGTGGGATTTTAAGCATGTCAGCCTCGATTATTTTGCGTAAGCTTGCTTGGTGGAGTGCTGCTGCGGGGTGGTACATTGCGTAGTAGATGATGTTATCCTGTTTTTTTGCTTTGCCGTGAACTTGGCTGATGCTCTGGTTAGGGAAGAATTTTGCCATTGAGTACCGACCCAAAGTGACAATCATTTTAGGGCGGAGCAACTCTATTTGGCGGTTGAGCCATTTGCTGCATGCCTGAATTTCTCCGGGCAGTGGGTCTCGATTGGCTGGGGGGCGGCATTTAATTACATTAGCGATGTAGACTTGGTCACGTTTGAGGCCGATAGAGGCTAGTAATTCTTCTAAATATTTCCCTGCCGGTCCAACGAAGGGGCGTCCTTGCTGGTCTTCATGCCATCCGGGCGCTTCACCGATAAAAAGGATGTTCGTTTTCTCAGGTCCTTCGCCGGGCACTACTCTGCTGCGGTGTTTGCTTAACTCACAATCTTGACAGTTTTCGATTTCTTTGTAAAGCTCGGTAAGCGGCGACATCTAAGGCAATCATAACACAGCCTCTTTTGCTGGTCAATGTGAGTTGGGACCATATTACATGCTATTCGTTACAACATGGACGTCTCCAGACACAGTTGTGATTTTTGGGTCTGCATTTCATAGGGGGCTGAAGAGCTCATGGTTAACTTAGTAACAGGTCATCTCAACGCCAGCAGGAAGCTCACAGCTAGGATACAGAGGACTGTTATTGAGATGCCAAGATAGAGTTTGTTTCTATCTCTCAAAAACGTCACAATAGCTATGAGAACCGGCAAAATAGAGGTAAGTAGGAGGGCTAATATACCATTGGTAATGAGGGCTGCTGCTTTCAATTCTATGGTGCTTTGTAAGAGCTGCCCAGGTGGAACCGCGGGCTCAACCAATTTAGTTTCAGCAAGGCTGGTGAGGACAAGACCAATGCCAATCAATGCTAAAGAGACTATGACGCCAATTCTTAGGCTTAGGCTAGCCCAATTGTCCAAGCGATTTCCTCTGTTTTTGGTTCTCCGAAAGTCCTTGGTCATCTTGTGAGTTCACATTATATTGGCTGCTCGAAGGAACATTAATGTAGCCGTGGCAAACAACAACGCGGAGAATATGCGTCTGAGCAAAGATCCTTTGGCTCTCTGTGTTAGTTGGGTACCTAGGAGTGCTCCTAAAACTACACCAATGATGAGAGGACCGGCTATGCCAGGGTATAAATACCCTTGATAGTAGTAGACGAGAGCGCCAACTGTACTCGTGATCGCTATGATGAAGCTGCTGGTGGCAATTGTTGCTTTCATGGGTACTCCCATCACAAGGTTCATTACGGGCACATTGATAATGCCACCACCTATGCCAAGCAGACTTGAGATAAACCCGGCGAAGAAACTTGCTGTGAGCCCCTGCGGTATATGGCTGAGTTTGTAGGTGACAATCTTGTCCAAGCTCTGGTCATAGTATAAATTAGTGGAGGTATCGTCAAGTTTGGTTATATTCCCCTCGGGTATAGTATCTGAATCTGTGCGCGATTGATTGGCAACCATGGTGTAGGCAGTATAGATGAGGATAAGCCCGAAAAGGATGCTTAATACCGAAGGTACAATGATGGCCGCAACTAGTGCACCAACGATAGCCCCAGGGGTTGTTGCGGTTCCTAGAAGCAGGCCTAATTTTACATTCGTCAGCTGGTTCTTCATGTAGATACCGGATGCGGTGCACGAGGTAGCGACAATGGCTATCAGACTGCTGCCTATAGCTACGTGAATTGGTAGATGGAGTGCCAGGGTGAGCAGGGGCACAATGACAAACCCCCCACCGATTCCCAGCATTGAGCCTATGAGTCCAGCCGCAAGTCCAATGCTGCCTAGTGCCCAGAAGTTTATTTCGGGTAAACCCATTGTGGGAATAGTATCATTCGACGAAGTGTGGGGTCAATTGCGAGTTGGTGGAGGCTGTTTAGCGGCGGCTAATTTCCATGTGTTCCTCTCAACTATCCACCTAGCGACTACCCTGCAGGATCGAGTTTCTAAGACTGAAGCCTCATAGTATGTCTTCTGGTTGGGCTTGTTGAGCCGAACAAGGCGGTGTTATACTGTGACAATAGAGCAAGGTGGGGGGAGTTAATGAAAAGAGTAGACGGACGTGCTAATGATGAGCTTCGCCCGGTCAATATCATCATAGGCTATCAGGCATTTGCCGAGGGCTCAGCGTTGATAGAGTTAGGGCGCACCAGGGTGCTTTGTGCAGTAAGTGTGGAGGACAGGGTTCCGGCGTTCTTGAAAGGTGAAGGAACCGGTTGGGTTACTGCTGAGTATGCCATGCTGCCTCGCTCAACGCTGACCCGTACACCTCGCAACGTTTCTTCTGAAAGGATAGCCGGCAGGAACCAGGAGATCCAGCGTCTTATTGGTCGCAGTTTGAGGGCGGTTACAGACCTAACTGCTTTGGGTGAGCGAACTTTGACAGTGGACTGTGATGTATTGCAGGCTGATGGTGGGACGAGGACCGCAGCTATAACTGGCGGATACGTTGCTCTGCTTCAAGCATTGCATAAACTTAAGAAACAGGGGATATTATCGTCAGTGCCATTGAAGGGTGCTGTTGCCGCTGTTAGTGTTGGCATTTTAGATAGAGAGCTACTTCTTGACCTGTGCTACGATGAGGATTATAGGGCTGCAGTAGACTTCAACGTGGTTATGACTGACAAGGGCGAGTTTGTGGAGATCCAGGGCACAGCTGAGGGTAAACCTTTTTCTAAGGAAACCGTTGATGCCTTGCTTGCACTTGCTGAGAGGGGTATCAGGAGGCTGTTCGAGGTTCAGAGAGATGCCATTGCTCAGCTAGGTCAGTCCTAGTGATGTGCTGAGAGGTCAAGGGAGGGAATGTGTCACTTGTTTTGTCTCATGTAATCGGTCAGATTGTGGATTTCGCTGCCAGCTTGAGGCTAAGGGAGAGGGGCAGGCAAGCTAAGCTTGATTTTGCCCTAAAGGTTCTCAGGTCTGCGGCTGCCGATTGTGATAGCTTGAAGAAAAGGGTTGCAGCGAGTAAGACCACTTGGCTTGTGGCTGGTCCAAAGGAGAAGATTGACTTACGTCAGCCACCGCTGGTCTGTCCAAGAGATTTTATTGTCTTAGCGAGCGATGGCTCTCATATTGATGTTGACCATCACCAGTCGGCTCACTGTTTTTTGATCAATATTGGCATTGCCCAACTTCAATACGGTCGAAATCCTGATGCGCAGCTCTTCAGTTTCCCATCCCTTTATTATAAGGACGACGAGGTAGCTATTGTCTCTCCCGATGGTCGTCAGATTCCTCTAGAAGGACAGCTTCTTGGGATAAGACGCAGTGTTGAGGAATGCCGTTTGCTGGTTGAGCGTGCAGACCAGCTAAGTGCCGGCTTGCCCATAGTGGCATTATTGGATGGTTCGCTTGTATTATGGCGTTTAGTTGAAGAAGCCTACTCGGATTCTGTTGCCGTTGAGTTGTTGGTCGGTGGCTTTTTGAGACATCTCAATAAACTCAGAGAGCTTAACCGGGATAAGGGACTTGCTTTAGCCAGTTATATAAGCTATTCTCGCAGCACTGATGTAATTAATCTGCTAAGGCTAGCTATTTGTCCTCACCGAATGGTGGATTGTGACCGCTATTGCCCGGACAAGTTCAAAGAAAGAGAGTGTGATGCTGTGGCAGGCTTGCTCGACCGTGACCTTTTCTCCCGGTTATTGGCGCCGGGAGAGCGGTCCGCTGTATTCAACAGTCGGTCTTCAGTGGTGGTGAAGTATTACGGAGCCCACCAGGTGAACTTTTTCTATATTAGGCTTGATGGTGAAGTAGCCCGGGTGGAAATCCCACTTTGGGTGGCTGAGGACAAAAGACTAGTTGATTTGGTGCATTCTATTATCTTAGACCAATGTCAGCGAGGGTTAGGCTATCCTGTTGCTTTGAGCGAGGCTCATGAGCAGGCGGTGATAACTGGTGCCGATCGAGAGCAATTTTGGGGGCTGGTGGAGCAGGTTTTGGGCGAGGAGGGGATAGTCCTGGGAAGTTCAGCAAAGCGGCAGAGCAAGAGGGCTAGATGGATATGAAGAAGATTAAAGGACGTAAAGTTGGCGATGAATCTGGGGGATAAGATAGCTGAGGTTGTTGAAGCCAGCAGCGCTGAGTTTACTGCTCAGTGCTATAAACTTCAACAAGCACCTCCTTTAGGCAGTCTGGTGAAAACGAGGGAGGAATTCCTGGAGATCTATGGCATTGTTTACAATGTCGAGACTCAGAGTCTTGAGCCGGGACGGCGCATAGTGGCTCGGGGTGAGAAGATGGAAACGGAGGACGAGATATTCCGGGCTAATCCTCAACTGGCTAAACTTCTCAGAACCGACTTTAAAGTATTGGTGGTGGGGTATAGTCAGCAGAATAGGCTCTACCATTATTTGCCTCAGAAGCCAGCTCCCATTCATGGTTTTGTCTACACCTGTCCAATTGATGAGGTTAGGACGTTTACTCAGTCGTTGGATTTTCTTACCTTGCTTGTGGATGCTAAATTGCCCATCTCCGTGGATGAGGTTATAGCTGCCTGTCTGCGCAATGCCAGTCAGGCTCATCCTGACCCACGGCTCTTTCTGGTCGGGGCTGGCAGGGAGCTAGCTTATCTATTAAGCAACGACGCTAAGAGATTGAGTTCACTTCTTAAGAGGTTGAAATGACAGAGTTGCCAAGTTCCGGAGGGCACAATCGGTTAGGCATAGTAGTCTCGGGGTCTCTTACTCGGGGTGTTGAGATCAAGCTTGACGCTTCGGTTTCAGTGGAGGATGTTGCTGTGGGGCGTTATGTGGCTATTGAGGGTAAGAAACGTCGTTTCTTTGGCATGATCACGGATGTCAGTTTGGAGACCATCGATCCCAGGGTAGCGGTGATACCGCCTGATGTTTCTGACCCTTTTATTGCCCAGGTAGTTGCTGGGACAACTACTTATGGAAAGATCCGCGTTTTGCCAATGCTAACTATTGCGGGTGATGTAACCAGCATGTTGGAGGAGCCACAACCAGCAAAGACAGTGCCAACCCATTTTTCTGAGGTAAAACCGGCTTCCCAGCGTGATGTTGAGCTTGTTTTTGGTGCTGAGGATGACCGTCGGTTTTATGTTGGCACACCTCTAGATATGGAGACCAAGGTTTGCCTCGATGTCTTTGATTTTGTTAAACGCTCCAATGGGATTTTCGGCAAGAGCGGTACAGGCAAGACTTTCCTTACCCGCTTATTGCTTGTTGGTATCTTACAGAGGAACGCTGCGGTCAGCCTAGTCTTCGATATGCATAACGAGTATGGATGGGAGGGAAAAAGCGAGAAAGGCTATAAGGTGAAGGGGTTAAAGCAGCTTTTCCCCTCTAAAGTGGCAATTTTTGCCCTAGACGAGGAAAGTTCGCGGCGGAGGAAAGTGAGCACCGATTTTGTGGTCAGAATAGGTTATGACGAGATAGAGCCTGAGGATATTGACCTACTTCGACAAACATTGAACCTGACCGAGGCTTCTATTCAAGCCGTATATCAACTATCGCGAGAGTTTGGCGACAAGAAATGGCTGGAAAAGGTGCTGAACTTAAGTGAAGACGAGGGGAAGCAGCTTATTTCTAGGCTTAATATCCATGATAGTACTTTTCGAAATCTACGTCGGGGACTAGAATATTTGCGGCGTTTCCCTTTTTTGGTACCTCAGGCGCCGGATGATTCTGTGCGTCACATTCTGGAGTACCTGGATCGGGGCATAAACGTAATCTTTGAGTTTGGTAGATTTGATGATTTCGCAGCGTACATCTTGGTGGCGAACCTGCTCAGTCGGCGGATTTATGATAAATATAGAGAGAGGGCGGAAAAGGAGATGGGTGGAGATGCGGCACCCCCTCGACCTCTGGTTATCACCATTGAAGAAGCCCATCGTTTTCTTAACCCTGAGGTTTCATCGCGGACTATTTTCGGCAGAATCGCTCGAGAGATGCGGAAATACAATGTTACCCTGCTGGTGATCGACCAACGTCCCAGTGGCATTGATGATGAGGTTATGTCGCAAATGGGGACTAAAATAACTTGCCTTCTGGATGATGAGAGGGATATTGAGAGTGTGCTTACAGGTGTGGCGGGCAAAGGTGAATTGAAATCGGTGTTAACAAAGTTGGAGACGAAGCAGCAGGCGCTTATTTTTGGACACGCGGTGCCTATGCCTGTGGTGATCAGGACTCGAGAGTATGGTTCGGCTGAGTCATATAAGGAGCTTGGTTTTCTTGAGGCTGCCGAACTGAAAAGAAAAATGGAAAAAGATGTACAGGATTTGTGGGGGACTTGAAAGTCCTGTCACTTTTCTACGTAGACCTCGCTCAGTGTAGGTATGCCCTGAACGTCTAGCCGGTAGTTCTTGACATAAGGTTTAATCAAAATGTAAGTCTTACCAAACCACAGAGGCAAGCAAGCGGCTTCGTCTACTAGTATCTGTTCAGCTTTCTGGTACAGAGCAAATCTAGCGACTTCGTCTGGCTCTATGGCTGCTCGATCAAGCAAGGCGTCTACATCCGAGTTATTATAATCGCCGGTATTATACTCGGCACCAGAATGGAACAGGACATCCAAAAAATTCTGCGGGTCAGGATAATCAGCGATCCAGCCAGATAGGAACATCTCGTCAGCCTCCTCTCTCAGATGATAGGAAAATATTTCTGGTTCAAGCTGCCTCACGGTTACCTTTACCCCGAGGTTCTGCTGCCAATCCTGGATAATCGCCCCTAAATATTCTGGTATGTTACCACCCCAGCCAGAGGTAGTGAGCACAATAGGTGGCAGATTGGCAATGCTACCGTATTTTGAGCTTGTGATGAGGCTCTTTGCTTTGGACACGTCGAATTTAATGCCCTGAATATTTGGATTATGACCGGGCATATTTGGTGGTAAGATGCCCTGAGCTTCGGTCACCATCCCTTTGAGGGCTAATTTAATGATCCGCTGTTTGTTTATTGCGTGGCAAAAAGCTCGCCGAATGTTGATGTCGTCGAATGGCGGCTTCCGGATATTAAAGCCTATGTAAAAGAGGCTCAGCTCAGAAAATACAGCCAGTTCTTTATAGAAGGGACCTTTCTGGTCTGTTGCCTTGTCGATGTAATTTTCATCCACTTCGACTACGTCGATTTCATCCATCTCGTACATCGCAATGGGCATGCCAGCCAGGAGGTGAAAAACAACTTTGTTACTGGGGCGCTTGCTGTAGTAATACTGATTTGGCTCCAATACTAGCACGTTGCCGGTTTTCCACTCTCTGAGCTTAAATGGACCGGTCCCGTTAGGCTTTTGCCACCATCTCTTACCTGATTTAACGTTATCTCGGTCAACGACAAAGGCAGTAGGGTAGGTCAGCTTAGCCAGAAAATAAGCTTTAGGAGCATCAATGGTGACCCTTAAGGTGTAATTATCGATGACCTCAATGCCATTGATCTGGGTGGTTTTACCCTCGAGCACATCCTTTACACCGACTATGTCGCCGAGATATATGGGTGCTGTTTGTGACCTTATTTCAGGACTGCAAGCTCTTTCCCAAGAATACTTAAAATCTTGAGCAGTAACCTCTTTGCCATTGTGGAACCTCACCCCTTTTCGTAAGTGGAAAGTGTAGGTCTTGCCATCACTGCTTCTATCCCAACTGGCGGCAATATCTGGTGCAGGCTTTGAATCAGCACCAAGGCGGACTAAGCCGCTAAATATCTGCATGACATAGGTGTGCGAAGCCATCTCGCAGGAAATCGCTGGGTCAAGTGTTATGGGACCTGTATCCCACAGGTTGAGCGCGCCTTTTTCCCGAACAAGTGATGGTGTTTCCTTGGCTAAACAACCGGCGGCGAGGGGTAATACAGTCAGGACACAGACAAGGCTGCACAGTAATACTATCTGCCATGATTTTTTCATGGTGATCGTCCTTAAACTAGATTCTTCGCCTTCATGCTCATGTGGTCTGTGTCGCAGATGATTATATGGTCGAGGACATCGATACCCAGAATCTCACCGACCTGGACAAGGCGTCTAGTTAGCTTGATGTCATCTTCAGATGGCGAGGGGTCACCAGAAGGATGGTTATGGGCGAAGATGACTGAAGCGGCGCTGGCAGAGATAGCATCTTTGAATACCTCGCGAGGATGAACGATACTGGAATCGAGGCTGCCTATGGAAATTGTATGAATATTTATCAGATGGTTTCGCGTGTCAAGCGAAAGCACTAGAAAATGTTCTTTCTTTTTGCCTTTGAGCCGACTTTTGACTGCTTTGATGACATCCTCCGGTGATTTTATGGTTAGTCTTGTGCTTTCACTAAAGGAATCTTCTAACCGTCTACTGAACTCGAAGGCAGCTTTGATCTGAGCAGCCTTGGCTGCCCCAATTCCCTTTATTTGGGTCAATTCTTCCATAGAGGCAGAGGCGATGTTCCTAAGGTTACCGAACTTGCTGAGCAGTTTTTGAGCGATGGTCATTACTGATTCGCCTCTAGTCCCTCTCCCGAGGATCAGCGCTAGAAGCTCTTGGCTGGAGAGAGATTCAATGCCCAGTTTTAACAACCTCTCTCTGGGTCGTTCGGAAGGAGGCAGGTCATGAACGGTGAAAGACCTTGTCAATTTAATTAACCCTCGGTAGTATCGTGGAAGCCTCTGTCTTAATGTGTTCGCTTAACACATCTTCTTTTTGAGAACCTTCTCTCAAATGGTTCTCCAAGTAAGAACATATTCGATCCCAGACTTGAGCTGTGTTTGGTCCATTATATATTCTCGCCATAATTTATCCAGCCCATCCTGGTCGAAGCCATAGACTGTAATTAAAGCTTCGTCGATGGTGCTCCCTTCCTTTAATAAGCTTAGGAGCTTGAAGATCTTGTCCTTGCCATACTGGTGGATGAGAAAGTCAACCAAACTCTGGCTTTCAGCGTATGAGATGTAAGCTTGCTCCGGTTTAGCTGAGAATGGGCTAGACAAACTGCGCACTGAAATAAGTTTTTGCTGGGTTATTGCTCTTTTTAGCAATGCTTTGAGATACGCATCGGTCTCCCCCTCAGCAAGCATAGCTAGACCTTCATCTAGCCAAGTGGGTAGAGTGGCTCCATAAGGACTGAAGGTTATTTGATGGGTCATCATATGGCCCAACTCGTGAGCTAGGGCTTTTTTCCCCCAGTCCAGTTGGTCAGTGGAGACACCGATGGCGATAATACCGTATTCTGTGAAGGCAATACCACCCGTCCACTCTCGCGGGAAAACCATGGCGCGGCGGAGGTCACTGGTATCAGCGTAAATATAAATTTCGACCGGTTTTTCAAGATATACGTCAGTGTCTTCAATGAGCCTCTTTAGTGCCTGCTGACTCGAGTTCATCAATTCCTCGGCGAAAGACTGATTGCCTTTATACCAGAAAAGGCTGAGCTGTCCCGAGGTCAACCTCTGCCAAGAATAACGGAGATCATCGAAGCGGATTGTATTTGCGGCAGTTACCAGTTTATTTCCTTTTTCATCTTCAATTGTCCACCAGTATCGGATTTTTGCCCCGACCGGTAAACTGGCTTTTCTCATATCCCATACCCATTTTGTTTCTACACTTGGTGCCGTGGTAAAGTCAGGCCAGGCTTCGCTGATGACTTCAGCGTAGTTCATTCTGTCGACTTGGTAGTGAAGACGAATTTTGGTGATGTTGTTTGGGCTTTCAGCTTTAACTTTGAAGACTAGTGCGGATGGGAAATATATCTCAGTGGTCGTATGAACTGATGAGATTTCTCCTTGGGCATGGGCGATTGTCGGAATAAGAAGTAGAAACGTAGCCAATATCAGTGATATAGAGCATCTAGTCATTTTCTCCCTCCCAGCTTATAACGCAGATATGTGGTGATTAGGTCATCCAGCTCACCGTCCAGCACGGACATGGCATCATTGGTCTCATAATTAGTGCGGTGGTCTTTGACCATGCGGTAGGGATGCAAGACGTAACTTCGGATTTGGTTGCCCCAGCCAGCATCAATTCTTTCGCCTTTAAGTCTGGCCTTTTCCCTCTCCCTTTCGGTGCGCTTCAGTTCAAGAAGGCGGGCATAGAGCACTTTTAGAGCACTCTCTTTGTTCTGGTGTTGGGAGCGTTGACTCTGACAGGTCACTGTTAAACCGGTGGGAAGATGGGTTATCCTGACGGCGCTGCTCGTCTTCTGCATATGCTGTCCACCGGGACCGCTCGACCTGAAGGTATCGATTTTCAAATCTTCAGGCTTTATTTGGACGTCTATCTCATCTTCGGCTTCGGGAAGTACCTCAACTAGAACGAATGAGGTATGCCGAGCATGATCTGCGTCGAAAGGAGAGAGACGAACCAGACGGTGAACCCCATGTTCTGATTTTAGATAGCCATAGGCGTATTTCCCTCTAATCTCCACGGTGGCGCTTTTAATACCGGCTTCATCACCTGGGGAGATGTCTAGTACTTCGGTGCTGTATTTGTGCCGCTCAGCCCATCTGAGGTACATCCTCAGTAACATTTCTGCCCAGTCTTGGGACTCGATGCCACCAGCTCCAGCATGGAGAGCTAAAATGGCATCTCTGGTGTCGTATTCATCGCTGAAGATTAGCTGGGTTTCCAGTTCGTTGAGTTGAGCAGCCAGGCTTTCTGTGTCACGCTGAATTTCTTCTCGAAGAGTTTGGTCGTCTTCCTCTATTGCCAGAGTGGTCATGTCAAGGAGTTCGCTGACTTTCTTCTCCAGCTGGCGCCATGTTTGAACCTCGTCTTTCATAGCCCCTAATTTACGCATGGTAGATTGTGCCTTTGTGGGGTCAATCCAGAAGTCAGGACGAGCAGTTTCCTCCTCCAAACTGGCAATTTCTTTTTCCTTACTTGATATGTCAAAGACGCACCATTATGTCTGAGATTTGCCGCTTTAGTGCTTCCAGTTTTTCTCTTTCCTCTTGCATTTTAACTCCTGCTTTTGACGGTTCTGGTTGAAGAGGTTAATCGAAAGGTCTCTGGGGATAACTCTGATGAATCGGTGAAAAATTTACCTCCAGCTGCAAGGTGGGCTAAACGTGAAGGCTCAGGAAGGCGATGGTCACGACAACACACCATTACCCAGTGTATGGCTGTAGGTAGATCAACTTTATGTCCGATAGAGACGTAGACAGGATTCGCGTTAGCTTTGGTTCGGAGAGCAGCTCCAATGGTCTCAGTATTGTCAATGAGTTCAGCATAAGCACCTACTTGGTTGCTTAATGGTTTGTGGGTGCCACAGAGGCGGGATTTGGCACAACCTATAGTGGGTATATCAAGTAGCAAGCCTAAATGTGAGGCAAGTCCGAAGCGTCTGGGGTGTGCGATTCCTTGACCATCTACCAGAAGGAGGTTGGGGGCAGTAGATAGTTTTTGGCAAGCTGCAAGTACTAATGGTGCTTCTCTGAAGGATAAGAGGCCTGGTATGTAGGGAAAATTGAGTACGTCTTCTGCTGTCTTAACCTCGATCACCTGTAACTCAGGGTAATCAAGGACAACTACAGCGGCGCGAGCAAAACCTGATGAATCCGGGGCTGAGATATCAGCGCCGGCGATGAAGCGTGGGCTGGCAACTTCGCTTTTCCTCGATACCTGGCTTGCCAACTTCTTTTGTAGATGTTCAGCTTGGGCGGTGGTTATTTGCCAGCTGTGCAGCTGATGTATTTTCATGGGTTTGATTATAATAACTCTATGTTTCATTGGCAACATTTGAGGTTGTTATGAGCCTTAGTTTTACAATATGCTGTGAACTTTGGAGGTGCTTCTCTATGACCAAAGCTGGAGCCTCGCACTGGATATAGCCACTTTCGAAGGTAGTTCGAATTTGACTTTAGGACTAACTTTTTTTATACTAACTGCCCGTAGTGAATTAGGGTCGGTTCTGTAGGGTTATTAGTTCGCCCGAGTGGCGCAATGGCAGCGCAACCGACTTGTAATCGGTAGGTTAGTGGGTTCGACTCCCCTCTCGGGCTTTTGATCTCGTTGGGAGGGGTGCCGGAGTGGACAATCGGAGCAGACTGTAAATCTGCCGCCTGATGGCTGCGTAGGTTCGAATCCTACCCCCTCCACCAAATGATGGAGGTGTCGTTGTGACCGTTGTGATATAGTTCCCCAAAGTTGTTGAGGGGGTAGCAATATCGGCGTAATGCGAGTGGGGTAGGGATAAGGGTGTGACACACTTTCCGGATTTTGAGACTGCAATTGAATAGTGTTATAATGCAAAGTTATGCTGTATAATATACGGAAAATATGCCCACATAGCTCAGCAGGTAGAGCACGTTCTTGGTAAGAACGGGGTCACCAGTTCGAATCTGGTTGTGGGCTGGATTAAGTAAGGAGGTTTTCGAAAATGGCAAAAAAGCTATTTGAGCGTACTAAGCCCCATGTAAATGTGGGAACGATAGGACATGTGGATCATGGTAAGACAACGTTGACTTCTGCGATCACTCTCGTCTTATCGAAACACACAAATACACAATTTCGGCCTTTCGATTCGATAGACAATGCCCCTGAAGAGAAAGCGCGTGGCTTGACGATAGCCATTGCTCACATCGAATATGAGACTGCAAAACGGCACTATGCCCACGTAGATTGCCCGGGGCACGCCGACTATATTAAGAATATGATAACTGGGGCAGCTCAGATGGATGGTGCGGTACTAGTGGTGAGTGCCCCAGACGGTCCCATGCCTCAGACTCGAGAGCATATCCTGTTGGCTAGGCAGGTGGAAGTGCCAAGCATACTAGTGGCATTGAACAAAGTAGACATGATGGAAGATGAGGAACTGTTGGAACTCGTTGAGCTTGAAGTTAGGGATTTGCTGACCAAGTATCAGTTTCCTGGCGACAAGACTCCTGTTGTCCGGGTGAGTGCGCTCAAGGCGCTGGAATGTGGTTGTGGTAAGCGGGATTGCCAATGGTGTGGAAAGATTTTGCAACTGACGGATGCTATAGATGAGTGGGTTCCGCTTCCAGTGCGGGCGAAGGATAAACCTTTCTTGATGCCGGTAGAGGACGTTTTCGGTATCAAAGGACGTGGTACTGTAGCCACTGGTAGGGTGGAACGCGGTACAATTAAGGCAGGCGACGAGGTTGAGATCGTGGGCATAAAGGAAACACGAAAGACCGTAGTGACTGGTGTGGAGATGTTCCACAAGACTCTGGAGGTAGGTGAACCGGGAGATGCAATAGGATGCTTGCTCAGGGGTATAGAGCGAGAGGAGATAGAGAGGGGTCAGGTTTTGGCAGCACCAGGCTCGATTACACCCCATACGCGCTTTGAGGGTGAGGTATATGTGTTAACCAAGGAAGAAGGTGGTCGGCACACGCCATTCTTCAGTGGTTATAAGCCTCAGTTCTATATTAGAACTCTGGATGTTACCGGGACGGTGGAGCTGCCTAAGGGGGTGGAAATGGTTATGCCTGGAGACAACATAAAGATGACAATAAAGCTTATCTACCCTGTAGCTTTGGAAGCAGGGCTACGTTTCGCGATTCGTGAGGGAGGCAAGACAGTCGGAGCTGGGGTTATAAGTAAAATACTCGAATAATCATGGCAAGGAAAGGCGAGTTGCGTGGTATTATTCATCTGGCGTGTACTCAGTGCCAGGAGCGAACATATACCACTGAGAAAAATAAAAAGAACGACCCTCAGCGATTGGAATTGATGAAATATTGCCCACGCTGTCGCAGTCATACGCTGCATCGGGAGACCAAGTAATCCTTGACCAAGAAGAGCCAGCCCCAAATTACTAAGTTCAAAAAGAGGTCACGTTTTGCCTTCTTAGGTGACATTATAGGTGAACTGAGGAAGGTGGTTTGGCCATCAAGACAGGAGACACTGCGTCTGACAGCTATGGTCATCGGCGTATGTATCGTTGTCGGGCTCATCTTAGGGGCTCTTGATTATGGCTTTGCTGAGTTGGTTGCTAAAGTGTTTTTAGGTGGTAGATAACTTTATGAAGAATGGCGATACGCGGTGGTATATTGTCCATACTTATTCGGGCTATGAGGAGCGGGTTAAAAGGGCTTTGGAACAGCGGATTAAGTTTATGGATGCTGAGGACAAGATATTCAAGATAATAATACCTACTGAGGAGGAAATAGAGATCAGGGGTGGGCAACGCCGCACGGTGACCAAGAAGGTCTTTCCCGGGTATGTTTTGGTTCAAATGAAGATGGATGATGAGAGTTGGAATGTGGTGCGCAATACACCTGGTATAACCGGTTTTGTAGGTAGTGGTAATAAACCAACAGCTTTAGATGAGCGTGAGGTGGAGGCTATTTTGAAACAAATGGCGGAGGGTTCACCCCAGGTTAAGGTGGGTTTTAGGAAGGGGGATAGTGTCCGTGTAGTTGACGGGCCCTTCACCGACTTTGTCGGTGTGGTTGATGAGATCAATGTGGCGAGGGGAAAGGTAAAGGTTTTGCTTACTCTTTTCGGGCGAGAGACATCTGTGGAGCTCGATTTTTTGCAAGTGCAGAGGCTATAAGTGGCGAAGAAGGTTAAGGCTATTATTAAGCTTCAGATTGAGGCTGGCAAGGCTACTCCTGCTCCCCCGGTAGGGCCAGCTTTAGGTCAACATGGCGTTAACATTATGGCTTTCTGCAAAGAGTATAACGAGCAGACTAAGTCTCAGGTAGGCTCCATCGTTCCGGTGGAGATAACTGTGTATGAAGATAGGTCATTCACTTTTGTGACCAAGACACCACCAGCTTCTGATCTGTTAAAGAGAGCCTTGGGTATTGAGAAAGGCAGCAGTACTGCAGGACAGCAGAAGGTGGGCAAGTTACCGCGGGAAAAACTTTACGAGATTGCTAAGCTTAAGATGAAGGATTTGAATGCCACTGACCTTGAGGGTGCAGCACGGATTATAGCTGGTACAGCCCGTAGTATGGGGATTGACGTGGAGTAAACCATGGTAGTTCGAGGGAAGAAGTACAAAGAAGCAAGCAAGCTAATTGATAGAGAGAACGCTTATTCACCTCGCGAAGCTATCGTACTGGCTAAAAAAGCTGCCTTTGCTGGTTTTGATGAAACGGTTGAGTTGCACTTGAGGATGGGGGTTGACCCTAGGAGTGCTGATCAGCAGGTTCGAGGCATAGCTCTGTTGCCTAATGGATTGGGCAAGAAGATCCGGATAGTTGTTTTTGCTCAGGGCGAAGCGGCTAAAGCCGCCGAAGCAGCTGGTGCTGATTATGTGGGTAGTGATGACCTTATCAAGAAGATCGAGGAAGGTTGGCTTGACTTTGATGTGAGCATAGCTACCCCAGATATGATGGGCAAGGTGGGAAGGTTGGGAAAAATACTGGGACGGAGAGGACTGATGCCTAATCCCAAGTCTGGCACAGTGGTCGCAGCCGATGATTTACCAAGAGCTATTGCTGATGCTCGTAAAGGTCGGGTAGAATTTCGACTGGATAGAACAGCTATAATTCATGTGCCTATCGGCAAAGTCAGCTTCGATGAAGAACGGCTACTTGAGAATTTGACTGCATTGGTGGAAGCTGTGGTAAAAGCCAAGCCCAGCGGTGCTAAGGGGCAATATATTAAGAGTGCTTTTTTGACAACTACCATGGGTCCTGGTATCAGGCTTGATTTGAAACCCCTGTTGTCCTGATTTTAGTGTTTAGTTCTTTTTAAACCAAATAGCTGATTTTTAAGTTGTGCCTGTGACAGCAGGTGCCGTAAGGCTGAAAGGTCTGCCTGCCGAGGTGTGATTTTATGCATCTCTTTTACTAGGTTTACTAGGTTCGGGTCCTTGTGTCATGGCACAGGGACTTTTTAATTTAGGAGCGAAGCTATGTTGAAAAATAAGAAGGAACAAATCATAGATGAATTAGCTGCTAGCTTATCCAGGTGCGTTATTGCGATAGCTACCGATTATCGGGGGCTTTCGGCTAAGGAGATGATGCAGCTACGCCGACGTTTGACTGAGATCGGCGTGGAATACAAGGTGGTGAAAAATACGCTCACAAGGCTCGCCGCCGAGAAAGCTGGTAAACAGCAGTTAGCTGCATTCCTTAGTGGACCTGTGGCCGTAGCTTTCGGTTACGATGATGAGGTTAAGCCGGCACAGGCTTTAAGGGAGTATATTCGCACTTCGGGCTCAATGCTGCAAATCAAGGGCGGAGTCTTGAGTGACAGGTTACTTAGTGCTGATGATATTTCTGCTCTGGCTACTATACCGCCAAGAGAGGTCTTGGTTTCCAGATTGATTGGTCAGTTACAGTCTCCATTGCAGGCTTTACATAATGTGCTTAGTGCGCCATTAATAGGATTGTTGAATGTAATACAAGCTAGGATAAAGCAAATTGAAGGAGGTTAGAATGTCACAGAGTGAAATGGAACCCGGGCAGCCGGAAGGAGAAATTGAGGAGAAAGCAAAAACAAAGAAGGTGTCTAAGGCTAAAGAGGTCTTATCGGAAGGAGCCAGAGCGATGTCTAAGGAAGAAATAATAGCTGCAGTTAAGAGTATGACGGTGTTAGAGCTATCAGAGCTAGTGAAAGCTCTGGAAGAAGAGTTTGGGGTGTCAGCAGCGGCACCGGTTGCAGTAGCAGCAGTCCCAGTAGCGGCAGCTGCTCCGGCAGCACCGGCGGAAGAGGAGAAAAGCGAGTTCGCTGTGATCCTCAAGGAAATCGGTGAGAACAAAATTGCTGTGATTAAAGCAGTCCGTGAGGTGACCACTCTGGGGCTTAAAGAGGCAAAAGACTTGGTAGAAAGTGCTCCAAAACCTGTGAAAGAAGGAATCAGCAAGGAAGAAGCAGCGAACATAAAGAAGAAGCTGGAAGAAGCTGGAGCTAAAGTGGAGATTAAATAGTTTTGTGAACCATCCTTGTTCCACATTGTTCCACAAAATGCCATTGGCTTTGTGGGTATTTAGTCTTTAGAACTTCTGGTAAATTAAATTATTCTGTAGGGACAGGCTTTTAATGTCTGTTCCTACAATTTTTATTTTTTGCACTGCCAATCACTAGCCATCTTGATGAAAATAATGTAAGATTGATTGCACGGGAGTAATAAGAGGAGGGATTAGCATGGCTGAAGAAGCTGAGTTGTATGAATTAGTTGCCAAGGTGATATCTCAAAAGGGCACTTGTGCTCTCGGTCACAAAGTCGGCCAAGAATTCCGCATTGGTGACAAGACTCCCGCCGGTATGTGCCCTTGGGCATTTTATACTCTGTTTCCTTTTATCTCGGTTCTACAGTTCGGTGGCGCTTTCCCTTGGGAAGAAGACCGTGATATTACTACTGTTGCCTGCCCTGACCCTGGAAACCCTGTTGTCTTTGAATTGAAACGTTTAAGGAAGTAGCCTTAGCGCCAATCAAGAAGGGAGTATGAAAGATGATGAAATCGGATGAGTTTGCCTTTTTTGATGCACTAGCTCAGGCTGAGCTAGTGCGGAGGAGAGAGGTTAAGCCACTGGAACTTGTAGACGCGGCTATTGAAAGGATTGAACGCCTAAATCCTGTTCTTAACGCTGTGGTTACACCTATGTATGAACAAGCACGTACTTTGGCTATGGGCAAGTTGCCTAAAGGGGCTTTCACAGGGGTACCATTTCTGATTAAGGACATAGTTGCCTCATATGCTGGGGTACGTATGACAATGGGCTCGAGTTTTCTTAGTGATTTGGTTTCTACCGTAGATAGTGAATTGGTAGTCCGGTTAAAGCGTGCCGGATTGATTATTCTGGGGAAAACGAATACGCCCGAACTGGGGCTTTTGCCCACGACTGAGCCTCGCCTGTTCGGACCAAGCCGCAATCCCTGGGATACCAGCAGGACAACTGGGGGTTCGAGCGGAGGCTCGGCTGCTGCTGTGGCTGCTGGCTTGGTTCCGATGGCACATGCTAATGATGGTGGTGGTTCAATTCGGATCCCAGCTTCTTGCTGCGGGCTTTTTGGTCTTAAGCCAACAAGGGCACGAAATCCACTTGGACCTAATTTTGGTGACATAATGGGTGGTCTGGTAGTTGAACACGCTTTGACTCGCACAGTTCGTGATAGTGCTGCGTTGTTAGATGTTACCTCAGGCCCAGATCTGGGTGACCCGTATTGGGCGCCCCCTCCAAAGCGGTCGTTTTTGAAAGAAGTAGGTGCTGAACCTGGACGCCTCCGTATTGCATTTACCACCAGGGCGGCTACTGGTGTTCCAGTACATGCCGACTGCGTTAACGCAGTTCATGATGCGGCAGCGCTATGTGCTGAGCTGGGGCATGAGGTGGTCGAAAGGACCCTTACGGTTGATGGTGAGTTAATAGCCCATGCGTTTATGACTATCTGGTCTGCTGGTTGCGCTTGGACCATAGATAGTGCCGCTTTAGTACTTGGTCGTAAGGCGACCCCGGCTCAGTTTGAGCCAGCTACCTGGGCTATGTATGAACTTGGGCAGCGGCAGACTGCATCAGCTTACCTGGGAGCTGTTACTATACTGCAGGGGATATCCCGTGCTGTCGCCCGCTTTTTTGTTGATTATGATATTTTGCTTACCCCCACGCTTGCTGAACCACCGCTACCTTTAGGTTCGTTTGATTCTCCGCTGGAGGATCCTCTTCAGGCACAGCGCCGTGCGGCAGCTTTCTGCCCCTTTACACCGATTTGTAATATCACCGGACAGCCAGCCATGTCATTGCCTCTTTTCTGGAATGCTGATGGCTTGCCGATAGGCACTCATTTCGTTGGTCGCTTTGGTGATGAAGCAACTCTTTTCCGCCTTGCAGCACAGCTTGAAGCGGCACGGCCTTGGGCAAACCGTCGCCCGCCGATATCAGCTTGAAAGACCACAGGTTGGCGACGTTTGGTATTGTGCTATAGAGGTTGGAAAGAGGTGACGTCAGTATCTTTGAAACGCTATGGGCTTGACAAACCCTCACGTTGCATATACGCTTAACTCGTGGTAAGTCTTGTCATCGATTGGGCTAGCACTTAGAGCGTTCAGTTTAGGATAAATAACGGTGGCAAGGGGTATGAAGGCTGGGCAGCGGTACAGAATACTCTATGAGATAGCTCACAAACTTAATTCCAATCTGGCGCCTGAAGAGGTGCTAAATACTATTGTTGAGGTGCTGTGCAATGCAGCCAGAGGCAAGGGCTGCTCGTTGATGTTGTTGAGTCCAGACCGACAGCAGCTGATACATAGTGTAGCTTACGGGCTAAGTGACTGGTATGTCCGAAAAGGGCCAGTGCGCGTTGATGGTGCTATCGCGGAGGCTCTCAGTGGGAAACCAGTAGCAATTCTTGATGCCTCTGCTGATCCTCGGGTCCAGTATCGCGAGCAAGCGAAAAGAGAGGGCATTGTTTCCATATTGTCGTTGCCACTTAGTCGGCGTGGTGAGGTTATCGGTATCGTGCGGATTTATACTGCAGAGCGGCGCAGATTTTCCCGCCAGGACGTAGAGTTTTTTGGTGCTGTGGCTGATTTGGGTGCTATTGCCTTGGAGAGAGCTGAGTTGTATCAGTCGCTAGACAGGGATTTAGCTATATGCAGAATCGAGAGAAGCAATCTGGAGGAACAGAAGAAGCAATTTCTTCGCTTTATCAGTATTGCCGCTCATGACTTGAAGGCTCCTCTTTCAGCCATACAAAGTTTTCTGGGGGTGATGCTTGGTGGTTTCGCAGGAGAACTGAATGAGAGACAAAGGCATATGATGGAAAGGTCTAGTAACAGAATCAGCGAACTTTTAAACCTTATCAGTAATCTATTGGATATTCCACGTATTGAGATGGGGCAGTTGGTTCAGGAAATGACTGAAGTGTCACTGGTTGATGTAATAAATAGTTTTGCTGAGGAGGGATCAAATCTGGCTCAGCGTAAGGGAATAAAGTTCACCGTGCAGATACCTCAGAACCTTCCTTGTGTTAATGGTTCGCCTACCAGACTACAGCAGGTGGTAACCAACTTGGTGACCAATGCTATCAACTATACAAATGAGGGTGAGGTAGTTATTCGAGCCCTAGATACAAATGGTGAGGTTTTGGTTGAGGTCGTTGATACAGGGTGTGGTATTCCCCCGGATGACCTTCCGAGGCTTTTTGAGGACTTTTTCCGGGGGAGTAACGTGGGACCTAAGGGAACTGGGTTGGGGTTATCAATCGCCAAGAGGATTGTAGAGGCTCATGGAGGTAGGATTTGGGCTGAAAGTCCTTGTACTGAGACCGGAAGGGGGAGTAAATTTTCTTTTACGCTACCCAAAAAGGTAAAAGTGGCCGGGTGATTGCAAGCGGGCGGTCCCTCACAATGTAGATTTGCTGTGTCCCTGTTTGATATAATTCGGAGGCGCAAAAACAGATGACAAATAAGAAAATTCTAGTAGCTGATGATGACCCTGATATTTTGGACGCAATGAGCATGATTTTAGAGGCTCAGGGCTATGAGGTAGTTTTCGCCCGCGACGGCTTGGAGTGTTTGGACAAGCTTGTTGTGGAAAATCCAGACCTGGTGATACTTGACCTCCTGATGCCTAGGATGGATGGCTTTGCGGTCTACAAGGAACTTCAGTCTCCTAGGTGGAGCAACTATCGTGATATACCTATTCTTATACTAAGCTCGGTGCGTGAGGAAGCTAGCCGTCGCCGCTATGAACTGGAAACTGGTCAGGAGCTTAAAGCGGATGAATACATAGAAAAACCTATATTACCTGGGATTTTGCTTGACCGCGTGGAGAAACTGCTAAAACGGAAGCAGCGTGTCCCGGAGTCACAGTAAAAAGGTTTATGAGGAGGTAATAGGATGGTGACAAGAGGCAAGACCAAGATCCTTCTTGTTGATGATGACAAGGACTTTGTAGAGGCAACTAGACTAGTTTTGGAGAGCAAGCCTTATGAGGTGATAGTTGCCTATGATGGGGACGAAGCCTTGGCCAAGGCTAGGCAAGAAAAGCCCGAGCTAATTATCTTGGACATAATAATGCCTGTCAAAGATGGTTTCACTGCCGCAGAACAGCTTAAGAAGGATCCTGAACTTAGTAAGATCCCGGTTATAATGTTGACGAGTTTTGCGCAGAGGGTGGGTGAGACTTCTTTGAGCGTTAGCCAAGGACTTACACTGGATACCGAGGACTATGTTGATAAACCGGTTGCTCCCGAGGAGCTGCTGAGGAGAGTGGAAAGGTTGCTCCAAAGGTAGTTACTCGAGCGGTATTTCCTTTTTCAGCAGTAGTCCTTTGGCACTAACGAGTTTACCAGGTAGACTTCTTAATCTAGCTCCGATGACCCGTACTAACCCTTTCATGATTTCATAGCCGAGGGAGGGATTATCGTTCATTAGTCCGATGAGTTCAGTGCCGCGTATGGCTATTATGGAAGAAGGCTTGACGCAAATTGCGGACATGGTTCGGGAATGTGGTGCTACCAAGGCTGACCATCCGAAAACGTCTCCTGTAGTGATAGTGTCAACATGAATTTGCACCGGCTCTCGCGTCTTTTGCCTATATAACGTCACAACAAGGCTTACCTCTCCCTCTTCAAGAATATAGAAATCATTTGCTTCAGTGCTCTCCCGGAATATGTATTTGCCCACATCGTAATTATTCCTGCGCCATGACCGTAATTGAGCTATCTTTCCAAGGTCACTATCGCTAAGCCCAACAAACACTTCACATCGTTTAAGCACTTGTACGAGATTCATTGAGGACCACTCTTAACAGTACGGACATTTTACTGCTTGGTCACGACCATCCCCTTGTGGGACATTATAGCCAGCTCGGATGGGGACGTAAAGTTAGATGGGCTTTGTTATTTTGACACCTGCCATAAGATGTAGTAAACTCATTCGCTAGACTACGACAGGAGGCAGGCAGCTCCTGTAAGGGTCATGGACCGGTTTCGCAAGGGCACAATATTGAATAGTTAAGATTGTTGTTCTGTCTTAGCGCGGCTGAAGCCTTGATTAGGCGGGTTATGACTCTTCAGTAGCTGAGTTTGGGTGGCAGATCAGTGTAGAGAAGAGGTGAAGGTGGAGACGATTACCATCACGCTCAACGGGCGCGAGGTAAGCGGTCAGCCTGGAATGACCATCCTCGATCTGGCTCGGGAGTCCGGTATAGAGGTTCCCACACTTTGTCATTCTCCTCATTTGGATCCGATTGGTGCGTGCCGCATTTGCATAGTTGAAGATGAGCGGTCAGGTGCGCTTGTGGCGTCCTGTGTCACTCCCATCGCACCTGGGATGATAATTAATACCCAGTCGCCGCGGGTGCAGGAACGCCGAAAGACTATAATCAAGCTTCTATTGGCTAGCCACCCCGATTCTTGCTTGGTGTGTGATAAGGGTAACCGTTGTCAATTGCGCAAGATTGCCTCAGATATGGGTGTCGGGCTGGTCGACTTTCAGAGGATTCCGCAACTGGCTAGCATTCGAGAAGTCAACCCATTTATAGAGAGGGATTTAAGCAAGTGTATCCTTTGTGCCAAGTGTATCCGGGCGTGTCAGGAGTTGGTTGGCGAAGGGGCTATTGATTATCTTGGTCGGGGCTTCATCTCAAAGCCAGCAACGTTTGGCGACCTACCGTTGGAAAATTCAGAGTGTACGTTCTGTGGAACATGTGTGGCATTATGTCCCACTGGTGCTATCATGGAAAAAGAGAAAACCTACACTGGGACGACTAAGGCAATCGTTCATACAGTTTGTCCATATTGTGGCTGCGGCTGTGGCATTTGCTTAGAGGTGAAGGGGAATCGTTTGGTGAGGGTCAGACCAAATGAGGATAGTCCGCTGAACAAAAGCACCCTCTGTGTTAAGGGAAGCTATGGGTGCGATTTTGTGCACAGCCAGGATAGATTGTCCGATCCTCTTGTTAAAGTGAATGGCGATTTCAAGGTAGTGTCTTGGGACGAGGCTCTTGGTCTGGTTGCTGAAGGCTTTAAGCGGATAAAGGAAGTTTATGGGTCCAACAGTTTGGCAGTTTTTGGTTCATCCAAATGCACTAACGAAGAGAATTACTTATTGCAGAGGTTTGCTAGGTGTGTACTAGGTACCAATAACATTGACAACTCAATCAGACTGTATAATGCTGTAACTCAGATAGGACTTTGGGAGACTATCGGCTGTCGTGGTACCACGAGCTCGATCGATAGGCTCGAGCGCTCCGATGTGATATTGCTCATTGGGGCTAATCCAACTTCGTCATTGCCTTTGGTTGGTTACGCGATCAAGCGTGCTGTTAAGCGCCAGGGTGCCAAGTTGTTGGTCATAGATCCCAGGGAGACGAAGCTTGTTTCGTGGGCACATCTCTGGTTGAAACCAAAAGTTGGTACGGATGTGGCTTTGTTGAATGGCATAGCTAAGGTGATTATTGATGAAGGACTTTTTAATAGTGAATATATATCGCACAAGACGGACAATTTTAGATCGTTTGCCAGTGCTCTACAGCCATATACTCCAGAGTATGTAAGACGACTTACAGGTATCACTGGTGAACAATTATCCTATGCTGCTAGGCTTTTGGCTGAAGCTGATCGAGCTTCCATTGTTTATGGTAGTGGTGTTACGCAACGTGTTAATGGTGTGGACGGTGTGATCGCAATAGCGAATTTGGCGATGTTGATTGGAATCATCGGTGATGGTCGGGATGGTGGTGTCTATGCACTACAATGGGAGAGTAATGCGCAGGGCGCTTGTGATATGGGAGCCGTACCCAATTTTCTTCCCGGCTACCAGAGTCCTGAGGATACTCGGATCAAGGAGAAATTTGAGGCTTGCTGGGGATGTCACTTGCCGGTCGATGTCGGGCTGACAGCTCTGGAGATGATTATTGGTGTGGGACAGGGGAAAATAAAGGGTATGTATATTGTAGGTGAAAACCCGGCATTGAGTTTTCCCAATTCAAGTGTTGTTAGGCAAGCTCTTGGGTCACTGGATTTCCTGGTGGTGCAGGACATGTTTCTTACTGAGACGGCAAGGCTGGCAAAAGTTGTCTTGCCGGCTGCTAGTTTTGCTGAAAAGGAAGGGACGCTTACTAGTTTTGATGGTACGGTCCAGAAATTGCGCAAAGCCTTAGAGCCATATGAGAATAGTTTGCCAGACTGGCAGATAATAATTAGGCTAGCTGATAAGATGGGCTACAGGATGGAATACTCTTCTCCCCAAGAAGTGATGCGTGAAATCGCAGAGTTGGTTCCATTGTACCAGGGTGTGAGTTATGGTGATTTGGAGAGGAAAGGTTGGCATTTCCGCAGACAGCATTTATCTGGTAAATTTGGGAGCTTTGTTCCAGTCGAGTATACTCCACAACCGAAGAGTTCAGATGACGCGTATCCTTTTACTCTCTTGACTGGAACCGTGCTGTATCATTTTGGCACGGGCACCAGAAGCTCAAGATCAGCGCGATTGAAAAAATTCTGGTCAGAGGTTTTTATTGAGATTAGCAACTCTGATGCTAAAAACCTTAGGGTTAAAGCTGGCGACAAAGTTAGAGTGATATCACCAGTTGGTCAGGTGACTGCTGTGGTCGAGGTGAATAACACGCTCGACAAAGGGATGGTTTTCATGCCCGTGTCGTTTCGGGAGAGTCCTGTAAATGGACTTTTTGATATTGTATTAGATCCAAGAGCGAAAGCACCAGCTCTAAAAACCTGTTCAGTAAGACTGGAGAGGATTGGAAGTCATGACTAGGGTACCAGCCAAACCGAAGGCTAACTTGAAGCGGGTTGAGGAACTTATATCTGGGTATCGGGATCAGAGGTGGGCATTGATTCCGCTGCTTCAACAGATACAGGAAGAATTGGGTTATATCCCGCCAGAGGCGGTGCATCCTATCGCTAGGGCATTGGGGTTATTCCCGGCGCAAGTGCAAGGCGTAATCAGCTTCTATACGCAATTGCACACTAAACCACAGGGGCGAAAAGTGGTTAAGGTATGCCGCGGGACCGCTTGCCATGTACGGGGTGGAAAGACGATATTGAAGTTGGTGAAGCAGCACTTGGGTCTTGAAGAGGGCGAGACCACACCTGATTATGAGTATACATTGGAGACGGTTGCTTGTATAGGGGTCTGTGCTTTAGCACCAAATATAGTCATTGATTCGACAACATATGGGCATATGAATCCCAAAAAGGTTGCTCAATTGTTCGGTGAGAGGAAAGGCACGGAGTAACATGGGAGAAAAAAGGACGGTTTTTGTTTGCCAAGGCACAGGCTGTGTTTCAGGCGGCTCGGACTCTGTTTATGCCGCACTCAAGTCAGAGTTAGAACAACAGAGATTAGTCGGTGTGGAAATAGATTTCACAGGGTGTCATGGCTTCTGCGAACAGGGTCCGAATGTGGTCATTGAACCAGAGGGCATCTTTTACACTCATGTCGAGCCGGGGGATGCCTTTGAGATTGTGAGTTCCCATTTAAAGAATAACAAGCCGGTGCAGCGGCTTTTTTACCGCGATCCGGCTACAGGTCAAAGTATTCCGTACTATTCAGAAATAAACTTCTATAAAAAGCAACAGCGTGTGATACTGCGCAACTGTGGACACATCAATCCAGAGCGGATTGACCATTACATCGCCAGAGGGGGCTACAGAGCGCTCAGGAGGGCTCTTCTTATTAAGCCTGACGAGGTCATTGAAGAGATCAAGAAGTCAGGTTTGCGTGGACGGGGGGGCGCCGGGTTTCCAACGGGGCGCAAGTGGGAGTTTTGTAGAAGTTCATCTGGTGATACGAAATATGTTATCTGCAATGCTGATGAAGGTGACCCCGGTGCGTTTATGGATCGGTCTATCCTTGAAGCCGACCCTCATTCTGTTATTGAGGGTCTAGCTATTGCTGGATATGCTGTAGGAGCTAGAGAGGGCTACATATATGTGCGGGCTGAATATCCGCTTGCAGTGAAACGATTTCGTATTGCTTTAGAGCAGGCTAAGGAGAGAGGTTTCTTGGGTGAAAACATACTCGGCTCAGACTTCTCTTTCACCATTCATGTTAAGGAAGGTGCTGGTGCTTTTGTTTGTGGTGAAGAGACCGCGTTACTTGCTTCTATTGAGAGTAAGCGGGGCATGCCTCGTCCTCGTCCGCCATTTCCAGCGCAATCGGGTTTGGACGGTAAACCCAGCATTATCAATAATGTGAAAACGCTCGCTTCAGTCCCTGTCATCATTGATAAGGGAGCCGAGTGGTTTGCCAGCTTGGGCACTGACAAAAGCAAGGGAACTGCTGTTTTTGCCTTAACGGGAAAGATCGCCAATAGTGGCTTGGTTGAAGTGCCTATGGGTACTCCACTTGCTAGTGTAATCTTTGATATTGGTGGTGGTATCCCCCGAGGCAAGAGATTCAAAGCGGTGCAGACTGGTGGTCCTTCAGGTGGGTGTATCCCGACTCGGTTTATAGATACCCCGGTGGACTATGAGTCCCTGGCGCAGTTGGGCTCAATCATGGGGTCTGGTGGCATGGTGGTTATGGATGAGACCACATGTATGGTTGAAGTAGCCCGCTATTTTTTGAGTTTTACCCAGGCTGAGTCCTGTGGGAAATGTGTGCCTTGCCGGTTAGGGACAAGGCAGATGCTCGAGATCCTGACCCGAATTACGCAAGGGAAGGGGCGCGATGGAGACATAGATACTCTTCTTGATATAGCTAAGACGGTTAAGGAGTGTTCGCTATGCGGCTTAGGTCAGACATGCCCCAATCCCGTGCTGACGACGATCAATTACTTCCGCGATGAGTATGAGGCTCATATAAAGGAGAGGAAATGTCCGGCTGCTGTCTGCGACTCGTTGATGATATCGCCCTGCCAGCATACCTGCCCGGTCGGGATTAACATTCCTAAATATGTCGCTCATATCGCAGCTGGAGAATATCTGGAGGCTATCGAGACAATCAGGGAGCGAAACCCATTTCCGGCTATATGTGGGAGGATCTGTCATCATCCCTGTGAAGGCAGATGCCGGAGAGGCGAGCTTGATGAACCTGTAGCTATCAGAGCCCTTAAACGATTCGTTGCTGACTGGTACTTTGACCATGCGGTGGATTTGCCTGCACCACAACCTTTTCCTAAAACCAAAACTCAGAGGGTGGCGGTTGTGGGAGCAGGTCCTACTGGTCTCAGTTGCGCCTATTATTTAGCCCAGATGGGTTATGGGGTTACCGTGTTTGAGGCGTTGCCTGTTGGCGGTGGCATGCTTTCAGTGGCTATACCAGACTTTCGCCTACCTCGCAGAGTTATTCAGCAGGAGATCGATTATATCGCTAGGTGTGGCGTTGACATAAGATATAACACCCCTATTGGTGTGAACTACACTGTAGATGACCTTCTTAGAAGGGATGGTTACGCTGCAGTATTCATCGCTGCCGGAGCGCAAAGAAGCCAGCGAATAGGCATTCCTGGTGAATTGGAGGATGTGGAAGGATTTCATTATGGGTTGAGATTTTTGAGAGATGTTAAAGTGGGTAAGCAGGTTAGAATCGGGCGTAAGGTGGCGGTCATAGGAGGTGGGAATGTGGCTCTAGACGCGGCACGCACAGCCCTTCGTCTGGGTGCTGATGAGGTCAGTATCTTCTATAGGCGGTCACGGGAAGAAATGCCAGTGACTGAGGTGGAGTATAACGAAGCAGTGGCTGAAGGTATAGCTATTAATTTCTTGGTGAGTCCTACTCGGATAGTCAACGAAAATTGGAGGGTGACTGGATTGCAGTGTACCCGTATGCGGTTGGGGGAAATGGATGCCAGTGGGCGCCGCCGCCCGGTTCCTATCCCAGGCTCGGAATTTTTTGCTGAAGCGGATACAGTAATTGCTGCAGTGGGGCAAGCACCTGACCTCTCTTTTTTGCCGCCTGACAGTGCCCTTGAGCGTACACGGTGGGAGACCCTGGCTGTTGACAGCAATACTTTAGCTACGAATATCCCTGGCGTCTTTGCCGGCGGGGACTTTGTTACTGGCCCTGGTATGGTAATAGATGCTATTGCGGCTGGTAGGAGGGGAGCTTTAGCAATAGATAAGTATCTCAGGGCAGATACATCAAAGGTGCAGATGTATGACCTGAAGACCGAGGTCATTATGGAAGCCACCACGAAGGTGGAAGAGGAGACTTGGGAGCTACAATCTCGGCTGGAGGTAACGAAACTTCCCGTTGAAAGAAGGAGAGGGAGTTTTGAGGAGATAGAGCTTGGCTTCTCGGAGGAGAAAGCCAAACAGGAGGCTAAGCGATGCTTGAGGTGTGACTTGGAGAAGTGAGGGCTGTAGAATTGTTGGGGGAAGTGGGCTCTGGTTATTTAGGAGGGTTTAACCATGAAATCTATCACAAAGCAGAAACCTCTTGATGAAGTTATGGAACATTTGGAGGGGCTAGGTAGGGTCTTCATTATTGGCTGTGGCACTTGTGCCACCATGACTAAGACTGGTGGTTGGGAAGAGGTGTTAAGTATGAAGGATCGTCTACAAGAACAAGGAAAAATAGTCACTGGCTATACAGTAATCCCTACTGCTTGTGATGAGATGACAGAGGTCGCGCTTAAGGAGAACAATAGTGCCATTTTTAATTCAAGCTGTATCCTGGTAATGTCTTGTGCTTTGGGCGTGCATAAGGTTGGTTGTTACATCGATAAGCCGGTCATTCCGGCGTTAGATACATTATTTATCGGGTTGGAGGATGAACCAGGCAATTTCCATGAGGTCTGCGTCCAGTGTGGTCAGTGTGTATTGGGGCAGACTGCTGGGATCTGTCCGATAACGGCTTGCCACAAAGGATTGCTAAACGGACCATGTGGCGGCACAAATAAGGGCAGGTGTGAGGTAGACATAACTAAGGACTGTGCTTGGACGCTTATATATCGGCGACTGGCAGCACAGGGCAGGCTTGATTTGATGCGCAAGTATCAGCCGCCTAAGAATTTTCAGGCGGTACCTAGACCGCGGCTGGTTAAAATTGTGTGATGGGGGGACGAATATGGCAACGCGCTTTAAGGAAGCACTTATCTCGGGCAAGTTTGTGGTAACGAGCGAGATCGGGCCACCTAAAGGGACGAATTTGGAGAAGATGTACCACCACATCGACCTTCTCAAGGATAAGGTTGTTGCCATGAATGTCACTGACCATCAAAGTTCGGTGATGCGTTTTCCCTCCATTGGCGGTTGCCTAGCTATCAAAGAACGTGGTGGTGAGCCGATATTGCAAATGACCTGTCGCGATCGAAATCGTCTTGCTCTTCAAGCTGAACTGTTGTTTGCTTATACTAGAGGCATAAGGAATGTCCTCTGTCTCACCGGAGATGCTGTCACTGTCGGCGACCATAAAGAGGCTAAAGGCGTCTTTGATTTAGATTCAGTTCAACTTCTGAAGACTATCCGCCAACTAGAATCAGGCAAAGATCTCGGCGGAAATGACCTTGATGGGGCTGTTGAGTTTTGTGCTGGAGCTATAGTCACACCCGAAGCTAATCCGATAGAGCCTCAATTGATCAAATTTGAGAAAAAGGTCGATGCTGGGGCTGAGTTCTTTCAGACTCAAGCCATCTATGACTTGGATAATTTTGCTAAATTTATGAAGTATGCTCGTCAGTTTCCCGTCAAAGTTTTAGCCGGGATAGTTTTGCTTACCTCGGCTAGAATGGCGAAATACATGACTGAAAATGTGCCGGGTATCTTTGTACCGCAAAGTATAATAGACGAGTTGGCTGCCGCGCCTAAGGGGGAAGCGCTCAACAAAGGTATCGAGATTGCTGGCAGGATGATCGCCGCGTTGAAGAAGGACTCCATTTGTGATGGAGTCCATGTTATGGCAATTGGCAGGGAGGAATTGGTTCCGAACATATTAGCTGCCGCAGGACTTTGATTGCAATGGGCAAGATGCTGCACAAGCGGTCAGTTTCGCATAGCACAAGGCACTTGAAAGCGCCAGTATACTTTTGCTCCTTCTGGGGAAGATAGGGCAGGTGTCGACCGTATTTGCTGTTTTGCTGCCAAATTTCGCAGCAATTGAGGCACTAAGGTAGGCTAGTAATACGGTCGGTTTCAAACCACACACTGGACGTGTGGTAAGAGGAAGAAGGATGACTGTCGCGATTCTATATCAGGAGGGACTGAAGGAATATGATTTTGGGCCGGGTCATCCTTTTCGTGGCGCACGCTGCGAGGTGTTTGTCAAGTTCTTGAAGGAAAATATTACCCAGGATGATAATTACCGAATTCTTATGGCTGACCCGGCTACTGACAATGACTTGTTATCAATTTGCCATAAGGAGTATGTGGAGTTCACTAAAGAGTATTTCAAGGCTGCTAATGTAGGTCTGACTTATCACGGACAGTTTCATCATTATCATAGCATGGATAATATGCCCATTGGCAGACCGGGAAAGCTAGAGGAGGCAGCGAGACTGATTGTTGGGCAAGCGAAGATGGCTTGTGACTTGGTTCATGGCGGCACATATAGGAAGGTGATCTCGCTTGGCGGCGGGTTACACCACGCTAAGCCTTCCTATGGTGAGGGATTCTGCCTCTACAACGATGTCGCTTTTTGTGCTTTGTATCTAATCCGGAACTACAAGCTTGACAGAATTATGGTTTTGGATACGGATGCCCACGCTGGGAATGGGACGGCTGAGTATTTTTATGAGGAGCCAAGAGTGCTATTTGTCGATCTGCACCAAGACCCGAGGACTCTTTATCCTGGTACTGGTTTTGCGCATCAGATCGGTGCCGGTGAGGGGAAGGGTTTTACCGTTAATATCCCAATGCCAGTGGGTGCCGGCAATGATTCCTATCGCCTAGTCTTTGAATCTATAGTGGAGCCACTGACTCGGGAATTTAAGCCACAAATTATCATCAGAAATGGTGGCTCTGATCCCCATTTTGGCGACCGGCTGACTGCCTTGGGGCTGACAATAGATGGCTTTAGGATGATTGGTGAGAAAGTGAGAGAAATGGCGAAGGTCTGCGATGATAAAGTCATTGACCTGATTGCTTCTGGTTATAATGAGAAAGTCTTACCGTTTGCTTGGCTTGCCCTGATTTCTGGATTGGCTGGTTTCAGACTTCGGGTGCAAGAACCAGAGCCTATACCTCAACGTTTCATGTCTGATACTGCTGTTGAACAGACCAAGAAAGTCATTGAGGAAGTTAAGAATAACCTTAAAGACTACTGGGCGTGTTTGCGATAAGTCCTCCGCCATGAGCGAGCATATTCACGAGGGAGAATGTTGCCAGCAAAGGATCACTCTTTGAGGAGTCCATAGACGATGAGGAATAGTGCCAGATAGTAGGTGACCATAATGGGATAGTCCACTGACGGCACCGGTATCATGAATTTGTTTATAGCTATGAACGAATCGGAAATGATGAAAGAGATAGCCCCATAAAGGGCAAATTTATTCTTTGCAGCCCTTAATGCTGCAAAGATGCCCATAAGCGTAATCGCAGTGATATAGGCATAAACCGGTATTGACATCTCTTTAAGCCAGGGTGTCAGGACAACAGACATAATTACTGCGTAGGCAACGAGGATAACGACAATGGGGATCCGGGATTTTTGCATCTTGAAATCTCTGGAGAAGGTCACTATGAGAAGTACGTGGGCAATTAGAAATAACCCTAAGCCGATGACAAAGTACCTCTCAGCTTCCAGTTCTAGCGCTACATCTGCAGCGGCACAAGACAAGAGGGACGCAAACAGGAGCCGACCTCGCAGTCCTTCGACCGAGCTGATAGCCAGCATTGAAAGGCATATTGCTGGTAGCGCTTTTATTACGAAATTGCCGGGATAGGGACGGAGTGGTAAAAGACTGATGAACAGCACGCTGAATGTCAGAAAGATACCGAGCAAGACTTTTTGCATGGTGGTCATTTCTTCATATCCTAATGTTAATCGAGAGCATTTCTCATTATTATAATTCCTTTGTCAACCATACCGGTCTGGAGTGTACCATCATTACGATGGCAGTATAGCAAGCGCCCTGTCCATATAGATCCCATGGGGTGGTTGGCAACCCATAGTGAACGCCGCTGTGTTGTGTTTTGCACGGTGGAGAATTATTTTATAATGCTTACCAGCTGGTTTTGCTGCTTGCACATGCAAGTGGCAAAGGAGGTAATCAATGGATGCAAAGTTGCTGTCATTGTACTTTGTGCTAGGTGGAACGATCGTGGCGCTGGTAACTTACTTCGGAAGTCAGGGGAAGGGGTTGCTTGCTGCCTTTATTGGTTTCTTTCCCAGTATAACCATTGTAACTCTGTTCACGATATACTTTAACAGTGGTGTCGGTGCTACGGTTTCCTATTTTAAGGGTATGCTGTTCTTATTGCCCGCCTGGCTTCTCTATGCCATTGCTATGATATTTATCCTACCTCGATGGGGGCTTTTACCGTCCGTTCTTATAGGTATATTCGTTTACGTTGCTGGTGCTTTGATAACCATGCGGCTAGTCCACTAGTTTGTTCGTTGTCCATCCGCTAAATCTTTTTGGGGGTTGCTTTTATGGATATGAAAGTGAAACAAAGATTCAGTGAGCTCTGGAAAAAGTATTTTAATGGTGCTGAGCTTCCTATTATTTTCTATTATACTGATGAGGAAGGCTGTGCCCCTTTGATCAAGCCTGCCACGAGGCATAGATGTGTAATTCGGGACTTGGCAAGGCTGAGGAGCGGGGGTGCCTTCTGTTATGATGCGGATTCGGTCGGTTGTCTTGGCGGGAGAAGGTACCTGGGTTTTGCCGAAGAAGCTACACCTGAGTTTGTGGATTTCCTTTCACGGTTCCTTTCCTGTGGCATCCCTGGAGAGCTTCATGGTGAGCGCTATAAGAAGTCTCCTGAGCTTGTGAAGCAGGGATTTAAGTATTGGCCTAGGTTTCGGGCACCTGCTCGTTTCATAGCGTTCAAAAGTTGGGAGGCTCTTGAGGAGTCGGATAGTCCGGATGTGGTGGTCTTCTTTGCCCAACCGGATGTGCTTTCAGGACTATTTACCTTAGCGAACTTTGATGAAGCTGAGCCTAATGGAGTGTTTACACCGTTCTGTGCCGGTTGCGGCTCAATCGTCCAGTATCCGTACGTTGAGGGGAAATCTCAGCGACCCAGAGGGGTTATTGGGATGTTCGATGTCTCGGCTCGCCCATTTGTTCCTAAGGACGTGCTCAGTTTTTCTGTACCTGTGAGCAAGTTTACCAGGATGGTTGAGAATATGGAGGAGAGCTTTCTGACCACAGATTCGTGGAAGCGTGTTGGCAAAAGATTCCATCCGCTGTCGGTCCCTCAGGAAATGGAATTGCTTGACGGAAGCCAATTTCTGTGGGAGAATGAACCTAGCGGCTAGTCAGAAGAGTTACTAATTTTGTGTTCTGCAGAAATAAAAAGGGGGGTGAAGCCAATGCCGGCAAAATTCGAACTGTATAAAGATACTAAGGGTGAATTTCGGTGGAGACTTATTGCGCCTAATGGACAGACTATTGCAACTTCAGGCGAGAGCTACAAGACGAAGGATAGTGCCAAAAACGGCATAGAGTCCGTCAAGAAGAACGCACCAACAGCCAAGATAGAAGACAAGAGTGCTTGATTCCTTCCACAGGCGATGTTTAAAGCATTATAAATTAGGAAAGCAGGCTTAGCTTAATTCCGGGGTTCGCACCTCTCACGTTGATAACTGGGAGAAAGGCGCTGACGTGGTGTTTTTTGTGCCATCATCTGAGAGCTTTTTCCAGTAAGCTTTTTACAGCGTCGCCACCTTTGCTCTGTGCAAAAGCCAGAATGATGGGGATAAATTTCCCGATCATACTGCTGTCGAGTCCTAGTTTGGAGAAGCCACCGACGAGTCCGGCAAGATCACCTAATTGTGCGGCACCTCCACCTATGCCAGATGCTAGCTTCCCAATACCTCCAAGGACACCACCAGTTTCCGGTGCGGACTTCATGAGGTCATCAATTCCAGGTATGATATTAGCAACTTTACCGAAGTCACTGGCTCCCAGTTTTCCCTTTGCCATCCTTAAAAGTAAGCCAGAGCCGCCTTTAGCCGCAACTTCACTGATACCCAAATTCTTTACTAGCTGTTCCACTAATTTAATTCCATTGCTACCCTCCTTTAAACATTCGCTTGACGTATGATCGGAGTCATCAAATACTTGGATCCATTGTACCTGCTTAGCTCTGGGATAGTCCATCTTCCTGATGTACTGTTGAGCAAATGGCGTTGAGGATATATTCATATCTGCTGACATATCTCAAAAGTTATTTGTCTGGCGATTTGGCATCCTATTTAGTTGCTAGCTCGTACTTCGCTGGCGGTATTGGAGGGCTTCGGCAAGATGGTTAGCTTTGATTATGTCGGCTTTGTCGAGGTCAGCGATTGTCCTAGCAAGCTTCAGGACGCGATGGAAAGCACGCGCGGTTAGATGGAGCTGTTTCATGGCTGTTCGCAGCAGATTCTGGGCTGGGGGTTCTACCCGGCAGAATTCCTTGACCTCGATAGGTGTCATTTCGGCATTACAAGTGAGTCTTGTGCCCTTAAAGCGTCGTTGCTGAATCTGTCTGGCAGCTTCGACTCTATCTCTAACCTTTTCTGAGCTTTCACCTAGGGTCTCATCGGTGAGCTTTTCATATTCAACCCTGGGGACCTCGATATAAATGTCGATGCGGTCGAGAAGTGGTCCACTTATTCTCTTTTGGTAGCGTGTGATTTCGCACAGGGAACACTTGCATTCCCTAACTGGGTCGCCATAATAGCCACAAGGGCATGGATTCATGGCAGCTACCAGCATGAAGTTGGCGGGGAAGGTTACACTACCTTGAGCGCGGCTGATGGTGACAACCTTGTCTTCTATAGGCTGCCGTAGTGATTCTAAAGCCATATGGCTGAATTCGGGGAATTCGTCAAGAAAAAGCACGCCGCGGTGGCTTAAGCTTATTTCGCCCGGTCGAGGCCAGTGGCCACCACCGACTAAGCCAGCGTGAGAGATGGTGTAGTGGGGTGAGCGAAAAGGACGCTGGTTTATCAGTGGTTTATCTTGGGAAAGGAGTCCGCTGACACTGTAGATTTTGGTCACCTCTAGGGCTTCGTCGAGACTCATCATTGGCATTATCGATGGCAGGGAGCGAGCTAACATGGTCTTGCCGCTACCCGGCGGTCCTGACATGAGGATGTTGTGTCCACCAGCAGCAGCCACTTCTATGGCGCGTTTAGCATGCTCCTGTCCCTTTATGGTGGCTAGGTCAACATGGGCGAATTTAGCGGTCGCATCTTTCCAGTCCTTATTCGGTTGATAGGGAGGGATTGGAATTTTGCCCTGGAGATGACTGACTAGCTGGGCTAGCGATACAGATGGGATAATCTTGATATTGTCTAGCAAGGAAGCTTCGTTAGCGTCGTCAACAGGCACGAAGACCTCTTGTAGACCTCTGTCACGGGCGAAAGCCACCATTGGCAGGATGCCGTGAGTGTGACGGAGGCTGCCATCGAGCGAAAGCTCGCCCAAAAAGAGTGTCTTTGACACGTCGGCATAGATCTGCTCAGAGCTGAGTAGTATTCCGATAGCGATAGGTAGGTCATATGCCGGACCAGCTTTCTTAAGGTCGGCTGGAGCAAGGTTAACCGTGATTCGCCTGGTGGGGAAAACGTATCCTGAATTACGTATAGCAGCCCTGACTCTTTCTCTGGATTCCTGCACTGCAGTATCTGGAAGACCAACAATGGTGAATGAGGGGAGCCCGGGAGAGATATCAACCTCTACCTCGACAATTGCTCCCTCCAGACCAACAACGGCACAACTCATTACTTTCGCTAACAAGTTATCGAGCCTTTCCTTGCCGCCAGTAGTTTTTGCTGTTGATTATAACAAAAGGTGATAATGATAGTGTATCTTGTACAGCATTATTGGGCAACTATTCCTCCTAGGCGTGGCAGATGCGTGATAGCATCCTGTGTTCGCTGCTGATTCTGCCGACGGAGCTAAACCTCTGGCAATGGTGGAACAAGCTCTGTACAGCAATGCTGGCAAGGGTGTTTTCGGCAGGCTCAGCCGTAGGTAGGAGGGCGAGGGAACGGAGGTCGCTGACCTTCGGCGTATAGACGGACCTTTTCGGCTAGTTCAGGAGCGGTCAGGCTGCTTCGGTGGATTTTTGCTTCCAATTTTAGCCCTTTTGCTAAAGGTAGTGATAACCCTTCGTATGTAGCTTTGCGGTCATTATACAGGCATGTTTGGGGATATTCTGACATTATTTTTGCTAGTTCCAGGGATCGGGCTAGGGCCATTCCCTCAGGGACGACTTCCTGCACAAGACCCATGGTAAAGGCACGCTCTGCGTCAATGACAATGCCGGTCTGGATCAAGTACAGCGCATTGCCCAAGCCGACAATCATTGGCAGGCGTTGTGTGCCTCCGTCTATTAGCGGTATACCCCATCGGCGACCAGGGTCACCGAAGCTGGCATTGCGCGAGGCGATGCGGAAGTCGCACCAACAAGCCAATTCTAGACCACCAGCTAGGCAGTATCCGTTGACAGCAGCAATAGTCGGTTTTGCTATGTTGGTGATTCGACTGATGCCCATCGGGCCGGACTTCTCAGCACCGGGACGTGCAATGAGGCTTTCGATGTTCTTTAAATCAGCGCCAGAGCAGAATGCAAGCTCCCCAGCTCCGGTCAGGATAAGGACACTGAGGCTTGAGTCTTTATTGAACAATTGGACAGCTTCGAACAAGAGTTGAGCTGTCTCACCATCAACGCAATTGCGTACCTCGGGGCGGTTTATGGTCACCACGAGTGACTTACCTATCCGTTGTGTTTCCACCTTAGCCATTAGAACTAACCTCCTGTGGATAAATACCTAGGGAAAAAGCTGGTCACCTAATAGACGCGAAACGAGAATTTCAATGCCTGTGGCGTACTTATTTTTTCATCACCCTAGCTAAAGCTTCTCTCAACCCGGGGACGGTTTGATATTGGCTAAGTTCATTTGGTTTAATCCACTTAGCTGCGGTATGTTCCCAATCGATCTTGATTTTTTCTGGTGCCTTTACATGAAACAGGAACGGGTGAACTATCCATTTTCGGTTCAGGTTCCTGTCAATTACTTCCAGTGGGTCGCCTTTGCGGACCAGTTTTAGATCCTTTTTGTATAGTTGTGCCTCTTGGCTTATTTCGGTAAAGGCTTGCTCGATGTCACTTGCTTCCATATAGCCACTGATGCCAGCCCAGCTTCTGCGGTAAGTGCCGACCTTATTACTGCGTCTCAAAATCAAAATTCTGCCGCCATATTCAAGGAAGCAAGTGACCACGTGCTTTTCTTCAAGGGCGTCATCTGTTGCTCTGCAGAGGCATTCCTGTAGATATTCTTTTAGCAGGGTTAGTGCCATTTCGGTCGCCTGTTGCTTATTCTCCTCGCGGCTGCCGTGGAAGTGATACTCCTTAGTCAGGCTAGCGTCTGTAGCTGAGAGTCCTAGATAGAACAGCCCAACTGGCTTTCCGGGGGTAGCACCTGTAGGTCCGGCAATTCCTGTGTCAGATACACAGACATCCACTTTAATGAGTTTTCTGCCTCCTTCAGCCATCTCTATTGCTGTCTGGGGACTGACTGCTCCGTATTTCTTGAGGGTCTGCTTTTTGACCCCAATGATGCTCGCTTTGGTCTCATTGCTGTAGGCAACGATAGAGCCTTTGTAATAGTCGGAACTGCCAGGCACGTTGGTTATCTTATCGCCTATTCTGCCTCCGGTAGCCGATTCAACTGTGCCAATAGTCAGCAGTTTTCCCGATTTAGCATGGTATTCCCTCAGCAACTGGGCTATTTCGTTTTCTAATTCTGTCATTATATGCCCCTCTAGCAATTTAGAACGCTGCACCAATTCTAGCAAAAACCCAGATGAAGAATCTAGCTTTCCTGTTTATAATTATGGTATGAATGATTTATCGGATAGCATAATGTTTCTGGGTACCGCTGGTGCCCGGTTTGTTGTGACACGCCAGTTATTGGCTTCTGCAGGCGCTTGGCTTAACTTCGGCGGCACTGAAATACTTCTTGACCCGGGTCCTGGCTGTCTTGTCCACAGCGTGAGAAGAAAACTCGATGCCTCCAGACTCAAGGCTATTATCCTGTCCCATAAACATTTGGATCACTCTGTTGACATAAATATCATGATCGAGGCTATGACCGAGGGCGGCTGGAAGCAGCGTGGTGTGGTATTTGCACCCTCTGATGCACTAGACAGCGAAGCCGTGATTCTGCCGTATTTGCAAAGCTACCCACAGAGAGTGGTCATTCTGTGTGAAGGAAAGTCCTATTCTGTTGAAGATGTCTCTTTTGAGACTCCAGTAAGGCATGTGCATCCAGTTGAGACTTATGGCTTTGTTTTCCGAACACCAAGACACACTGTTTCTTGGATTACCGATACTAGATATTTTGATAAGCTGTCTCATATCTATAAGGCTGAGCTATTAATTATGAATGTAGTCTTGCTTGAGCCTAGGGATGGGGTCGATCATTTGTCTATTCCTGAAGCTGAACAGATAATCAAGGAAATGAGACCGAAGGTCGCCATACTTACCCATTTTGGCATGTCAGTGTGGCGGTCCAAACCTTGGGAGATAGCTCAGAGGCTGACCGAGGAAACTGGTATCAAGGTCATCGCTGCTCGAGACGGCATGAGGTTTGACTTAGCCCAGCTGGAAGGGCTATATAAGCTATGACGTTTTTTTCAGTCTAGGTAAGGAAAGCAGTAAATAAAATATTGCATAGAGCAAAAAGAGACTCAATATTAGAGATATGATTAAAGCCAGAAAAATGGACCCGAGCAAAAAGACAGGCAACATCATGATGGTGTAAACCTTTGAGAACTTTCTTTCTTTGATAAAGTTGTGCCGGGTGTTTATCCAGATGAAGCTTTGGTTGAGAATTTTGGTTGGAGCTAGCATGGGGAATCTTGAGCTCTTACTTGTCTCTGTCACAGGACTTGATTATACACAGGAGGGATGGTAAAGTCCACATGGTATGCATCGGCTATTCGAGCTTTTCTTAGGGCGACTTTTTGGGCTCCTATTTGATCACTCGCCCGTTGATGGAGTTAAGGTGCCCGGATTACAAGTTTGTTACCATGTCCAATCAGTCCTTTTATACATGTTATACATGTTATACATGTTTCTTCTAACTGACTGAAACTTATCCCATATCTGGCTGGTCGGCTTTGGCAGAGTATTTTGTTGGAACCAGCGGTTGGCACTATGAGCACTGGAGAGGACTTTTTTACCCAGAGGGCATGGCTAAGCAGAAGTGGCTGGCATTCTACGCTCAGCATTTTACCACGGTAGAACTCAATAACAGCTTCTATCATCTGCCTTCTGAGAAAGCATTTGTCACTTGGCGAGAGTCATCATCCACAAGTTTTGTCTTTGCCGTTAAAGTTAGCCGATTTATCACTCATATAAAGAAGCTGAGACAGGTGGAAGAGCCAATAGAAACCTTTTTATCACGAGTTAATTTTCTGCGGGACAAGCTGGGACCGCTCCTATATCAGTTGCCACCTAATATGAAGCGTAATGATGAGATTTTGGAAGCATTCTTGTCTATTCTGCCCTCACAATATCGTCATGTCTTTGAATTCCGGCATGAATCGTGGATTGATGATAGTGTTTTCCGCATCTTAAGGCGGCATAATGCTGGCTTGTGTATCTTCGATATGCCGGGCTTTACCTGCCCGATGGTAGCTACAGCGGATTTTGCCTATATCCGTTTCCATGGCAGCACCGGCTTATACTGGAGTTGCTACAGTGATGATGAGCTTTTAGACTGGGCGGAGAAGATAGCTCAGCTAGGCAGAAATCTGAAAGCAGTCTATATTTATTTCAACAATGATGCTGAGGCGTATGCAGTAAGGAATGCCAAAACTATTGGCGGGCTTCTGAGGAGGTTGGGTGATTCTATGAGTGTGTAGTTGCCTGGCTTTGTTTCTCCGGTCTCGGTCTTTGCTTGTAATTTTAAGACTATATTGACGGGGCAGGGTAATGCAAAGACGGGAATGGGGTTAGGTTTTTGCGTTTTGGCGACTATCAATATCGCATCTATAATCAGCAGTGCACTGCCTATTATCAAGAGCCATGGTGATGTTGTCAGTATTTTCATCTCCCCGTGTGATATAATTGTGGACGGTATTGCTTGGCACTTCTTATAGGACGTTTATAGATATTCTTTTATCCTCTGTGCCAACTTGACAGTAATACCATTTACAGATGCAAGCTCCGTTAAGGGAGCTTCCTTAATGCCTTGCAGAGAGCCAAATTTCTTCAGCAGCGCCTTTTTGCGTTTTGGTCCAATCCCCGGGATGCTGTCGAGTGGCGAAGCTATGCTCTCTCTTTGCCGCAGCTTTTGATGATAGCCCAAGGCAAAGCGGTGGGCTTCGTCTCTAATCCTCTGGAGCAAATGCAGTGCTGCGGAAGTCTGGGGTATATCCACTGGTCCTGCTTTGCTGGGTACAAATACCTCTTCCTTTTCCTTAGCCAAGCTGGCAATGGGAATTGAGTCCACTCCCAACTCTTTCATTATCGCTAGTGCTGCATTAAGATGACCTTTACCGCCGTCAACAAGGACGAGGTCCGGAGTTGTTGCCCATTTATCATGAGCCGCTTGATACCTTCGAAAGCGTCGCCTCAGCACCTCCTGTATCATTGCGTAGTCGTCAATTCCAGTTACTGACTTGACTTTGAACCGTCGGTATTGTGCTGGCTTAGGTATACCTTTTTCAAGAACTACCATACTGCCAACAGCAAGATTGCCTTTGACATTCGAAATGTCATAGGCTTCTATCCTCATTGGCGCTTTGAGTAAACCCAGCCTCCTTTTCAGCTCTTCTAGGGCGAGAGCCGGTTGAATTGTAGTCGGTTGCCTTGCCTGATATAAAGCCAGCCCTTGGCGAGCGTTCTCAGCCACCAGGTCTATCAGCTGCTTCCTGGTACCTTTGTGGGCTACCTGAATTTTGACCGGTGCTCCTCTTTGATTCGTTAGCCACTTGGTAAGGATATCTGGCTCTTCCACAGGATGCTGGAGCAGGAGCAGCGGTGGTATTGATGTGGCTGAGGCGTAGTACTGCTTGACGAAGCTGGTCATTATCTGGCTTGGCTCTTCATCATGGACACCATCGAGCAAGATATAGTCGCGACCTATAAGCTTATTATTGCGGATAAAGAAAATCTCTACATATGCTAGATCCTTGGTCTGTGCTAGAGCAATGGCATCTTGGTCACCCCTTAAGGTTACAGCAATCCGCTGCCCTTCGATAACCCTTTCGATAGACTGGATTTGGTCGCGCAATAAAGCTGCTTTTTCAAACTGTAGCTGTTGGGAAGCCTTCGCCATTTTATTTCTGAGGTCTCGAAGTAACAGTTCTTGCTTGCCTTCAAGAAACAGGATGACCTGTTTTATTACTTCGTTGTACTCCTCTTTACTTACGGTACCGGTGCAAGGACCAAGGCAACGGTGGATATGATATTCTAGGCAAGGCTTTAGTTCCTTTCCACTGATGTTCTTGGTACAGGAGCGGAAAGGGAAGATCTTCTTTAGTAACCGTAACGTTTGGCGCAATGCGCCGGCACTGGCAAATGGACCAAAATACCTGTCGCCGTTTCTGTGGAAGCGGCGTGTAATGTGAACGCTCGGCCAATCATTCTTAAGGTCTATCTTAAGATAAGGAAAGGTCTTGTCGTCTTTTAGGCGAACATTATAACTAGGGCGGAATTTCTTAATCAGGTTGCACTCTAAGATAAGCGCTTCCTGTTCAGAGGCAGTAACTATAGATTCAAAGTCGCTTATCTTTGCTACCAGCTTTTGCTGCTTAGGTGACAGATTAGTACTAGGACTAAAGTAGGCTCTTACTCTGTGTCGAAGATTGTTTGCCTTCCCCACATAGACAACTTTGCCTTGGCTGTCCTTGAAGATGTAGACTCCGGGTCTTGGCGGTAAGGTTTTCAGTTGCTCTTCAACCGGTATGGGCATCTTGTTGCGATTTATTTTAGCATTGGTCAAAAAAGGTGACAAAAAATTCACGAAATTTGCTTCCGAACTGGGTAGTTTTGCTCCGCTGAAATATGCTAGAATGAAGATTGCAGCCCGTGATGGAAGAAGATATAAGGTCATTTCTTGACTATTTAGCCAACGAAAAAAAATATTCCTCGAATACCCTGGCAGCTTATGAGGCTGATTTGACTCAGCTGCTTGCTTATATGAGATCCGAGAGTTTGAAGGCGGGGCTGGACTACCCTGAGTTCGGTTTAAATGCTGAAGCTCTTTCAGGTTATTTGCGCAGTCTTCGGGAAAGGAGGTATACGCTGTCAACAGTAGCTCGCAAGGTAGCTGCTGCCAAATCATTTATCAAGTTTATGGTTGATAGGGGCAAGCTGAAGGGGGATTTGATACCGATTTTAGCTTCACCCCATGTAAGTAGACCTGTTCCCAAGTCTTTATCGGTCTCCGAGGTTCGCCGTTTGCTTTCAGAGCCAGCGAAGCTTGCTACAGTAGAGGGAAAGAGAGATAAGGCAATGCTGGAGTTGCTTTATGCCACAGGTTTGCGAGCCAGTGAGCTTGTGGCACTGAATGTCAGTGACATTGACTTGAAGAAAGGTGTTGTGAGATGCTCAAGTCAGGGTTCCAAGGTCCGAGCTGTTCCTATTAGCCGACCGGTAGTCCGGCTGGTCAAGGAATATATTGATAATGTTCGCCCCGAGTTATTGAGCAATGAGGCGGAGGTGGCTTTGTTCCTTAACCGTCGTGGCGAGAGGCTTACTCGCCAGGGCTTCTGGCTGATCGTTCAAGGTTATGCTGAGAGAGCAGGACTCGGCGGTATGGTCACGCCGCGCAGTTTGCGCCACAGTTTTGCTGCTCATAAATTGAAAGATGGTGCTGACTTACGGTCTGTCCAGGAGCTTTTGGGGCATGCTAATATCTCAACCACAAGAGCATACACACAGTTGCAACCTGTTTCTTGATTTGGGAACAGGGATCATACCGAGTGCATTTATTATGCGGGAGTTGTTGGAAATATAACGCTGGATTTTTCGGAGCAAGATTATGGGAAAGAAATCGCGACGGGCTAGGACAAGAGCTAAACATCGGGCTAGTAGAAGACTAGCAAGGGGAATACCAGCCGAGCGTAGTTATCCTTTGGAGCCAAAGTCTGCACCCAAAGTAGCAGTGCCTTTGGCTCAGTCATCTTCTGTTCCAGTACAGGCAAGTCGTTATCAATATGTATTACCTGAGCTGCGCCGCATTGGAATTATCGCTAGTATCCTGTTCTTAGTTCTTATTATATTGGCCTTTGTGCTTGGTTGAAGCTTCAAGGTAGTGGATGCGTTGGGTCTAGAGGCAGCCCGGACTAGGCTGATTGCCTGTCTGAGCCAAGAGATTAGTGATAAGCGTGTGCTGGAGGCTATGTCACGCGTGCCTCGGGAGCTTTTCGTGCCACCAGACTGTTACTACTCAGCTTATGAAGATATGCCATTGAGCATTGGCTTTGGGCAAACCATTTCTCAACCTTTTATCGTGGCTTTGATGACGCAAGCTTTGGAACTTGAAGGTAATGAAAAGGTGTTAGAGTTGGGTACTGGGAGCGGCTATCAGACGGCGATATTGGCTGAGCTAGCTAAGTGGGTGGTCAGTGTTGAGCGTATCCCCCAACTGGCAGAATCAGCTAAGCAGGTTTTGGACAAGCTCGGTTATACCAACATTGAAATTCATGTCGCGGAGAAGGTTTTGGGCTGGCCTGCTGGGGCGCCCTATGACGCTATTATAGTTACCGCTGGTGCTCCCTGTGTTCCTGATGCACTGCTTAAACAGTTAGTCTTTGGAGGAAGACTGGTTATACCGGTAGGTTCGAGGTGGGAGCAGGATTTGCTGAGGGTTACAAAGAGGAAAGGGGGGAATTTGGTTAAGAGCTTGGGGGGTTGTCGATTTGTGCCGCTTATTGGTCAAGGTGCCTGGGAAGATTAGTCTTGCCACGGCACTTATGTGACTTCGTAGTCGATGATTTCTCTGTGATAGGCATCAATTTCTATCCTGAAATGATGCTGATTGGCGTGTTTGGGAATAACAAAGCGGCTCATCGGGCTTCGAGAGCGCATGGTAATTTTGCCTCGCAACTGATATACTCTGGTAGTACCTTTGTCAATTAGCTGGTAATCGGTGAAATCAAGCTTAGACTCATAGTGTTGAGCGAGCAGGAACATTTTGGCAATTTGCTGGGCTTCATCTAGAGATAATAGCTTCTTTTCATTAAACATATTGCTGTCCTTGCTTCTTAGTAGATGATTTTTTGCTGCACTAACGCATTGATGTCGTCATCTTTCATGCCGAGAAGTTCTTTGAAGACGTACTCTTCATGCTGACCGAGTAAGGGTGCGGCAGAACTTATCCTCGCCGGAGTCGCTGATAACTTCCAAGGTGGACCGAGAACCATTTGTTCTCCTAATACAGGGTGGATGACTTTTGTCCAGCATTGCCGAGATTTTAGATGGGGGTCAGTGAATAGTTCCTGAGCGTTAAAGCAGGGCATAGCTGATATCCCGACTCTCTGAAGCATCTCCATTACTTTGTAATGACTGTAATTGATGGTCCAGTTCTCAATTAGTTTATCCAAATCCTCTTGGTTTTGCCGTCTACTGCTTGCAGTAGAGAAGCGTTGTTCTCTAGCCAAGCTGGGGTTAGCTAAGACATTGCAAAGCGCTTGCCATTCCTCTTCTGTGGCAACAGCGATGCTTATCCATTTATCCTCACCTTTACACCGGTAAAAATTGTGGGGGACCACATACTCGTCGAAGTTTCCCTTTCTTGTTTGAATTTTGCCGTTAGCGGTGTAGTCCATGAGAACTTCTCCAATGAGGACACTTATTGCTTCTGCAGAAGACAGGTCTATATGCTGTCCTTTGCCAGTTATGAGGCGATGATTAAGAGCTGCGAGTATAGCAAAGGTTGATGTTATGGCACTTATCAGGTCAATTTCTCCGGCAATGAAAGCTGGTCTGTCGTCTGGATTGCCGGTGATGTAGGATAGCCCGCCCCAGGCGGCAAAATTTGGTGCGTAACCAGAATATGTCCGTTCCGGACCGGCAGCACCGCGTGCTGAAGACGACAGATATATGATATCTGGCTTTACCCTCTTTAGTGTCTCATAGCCTAATCCCAATCTCTCCATAGTTCCAGGACGCATGTTTTGCACCACAACATCGCTTATACTGACTAGCCTCTTAGCCAATTCGACTGCCTTAGGCTGGCTGAGATTTAGCCTGATACTGAGCTTGCCAAGGTTTAAATCGTTAAAAACGCTGGAATCGTTTAAACTTTTGAACTTCTGTCCAGTGGTAAATGACAGTATTCTAGTAAGGTCAATTCGTTTCGTGCTCTCAATCTTGATAACCTCTGCACCAAGAAATGCCAAAAGCTCTGTAGCGTGTGCCCCTGCCCATGCCCATGAAAAATCAGCCACTCTTACCCCTTGGAGAGGGGCTTGTTTCTCTTTGCCGTTTGTGGACCGAGGCGCTCCAGCTGTGCTTACCAGTTGAAGCTTTGGATTTGCCAGTTTGGAAAAAACCTCTTCATTGTGCTGACCTAGTAACGGAGCTGGACGGTCTATTCTAGATGGTGTGGCAGAGAAGTGGTATGGTGTACCGGGGTATTTCTGCTTACCAGCAATGGGGTGGTCAATTTCTACAAAAAACTGTCTGGCTTTTGATTGTGGAGAATCCGCAATATCTTTGGCTGACATAACAGGAGCGATAGGGCAACCGAATGACTGTCCCCGATGATATGTGTCCTCAACTGACTGGTTTATCATCCAATTGGCAATCTTTTGGTTTATTTCTTTGAAGTGCTGGAGCAGGAAGTCCGGGTCTTGGTATCTTTTATCGTTTTCCCATTCCGAGTTTCCTACCAGCTTGGCAAGCGCTTGCCATTCGTGTGGCTGAGTGGTAATAACAATAGAGTATCCATCCTTACACTTAAAGATAGTGCTAAAGCCTCTTCCACCACTGGCTCTGGTCTGAATAATCCCCTCATTGGGATAGCGGTCTACTTGTATTCTGCACAGGCCAAGGATAGCCTCTTGTTTTGAGATGTCGACTTGTTGCCCTGTTCCGGTCTGTTGCTGAAAGTATAAAGCAGCCAAGGTACCTACAGCACTAATTAACCCGCAAGCGTATTCGGTGAAGAATCCGCCTAGCTTAAGCGGTGGTTGAACTGCCCCCGCTTCTACTTGGGGACTTAAGTAGGCTAAGCCTCCAGCAGCATATGTATTGATTGGGTAGGCGTTGTAATTACGGTAGGGTCCGGTCTGTCCAAAAGGTGTTATAGAGGTCATAATCAACTTTGGGTTAACCCTTGCTAAGCTTTGGTAGTTTAATTTGAGATCATCTAATATTTGTGGCGGATTGTCCTCGATCAGGATGTCTGCCCATTTGACCAATTCCAGGAATTTTTCCCGACCCGTACCGGTCTTAATGTCTAGGGTGATTCCTAGTTTATTAGTGTTAAGATAGAGGAAAAGTAGGCTCCGCTCGGGGTGGTAGATGTGACTAACGAAGGGACCTCTATGTCTCGCCTCGTCACCATCTCCGGGCTTTTCCACCTTGATGACTTCTGCTCCGAGATCAGCCAATAATTTGGCGCAGTATGGTCCTGAGACCAACTGAGCCCATTCCAACACCTTTATGCCGCAAAGAGCCTTTCGATCATTGAGGACGGACATTCCCTTTGGGCTTTTTTCATCCAGCGTGTTTCTTGGATTCACTTTTGGACGGTCTCCATTACTGATGGAATTGTCATAAGAGATGCGAACACCTAGCCGATAAATTTCTAGGTTTGGAATAATAACGATATTTCAAGGATGGTTTTAAAACGGCTGAAAATGAACTTATTCAAATTTTTTGGTGATCCCAAGAGGCAACGTTCTGTTTTTAAACAGAATGGTAACACACGAATAACGATTTTTTCAATACTTCCGTTCTTCTTGCTCATAACTATCTGAGGTATCGTGTCCTTACCTTAATTTGGGACAAATTTGACTCCTCTGCCAGAAGTGCTCGAGGTTCATATACCTGCCCTGGGCAGGAATATAGGGCCCACGCCCGGTTTGGCTACTAGTGCACCCACTGGGCAAACAGCAACGCAGGCGAGGCAGGAGGTACATCCTGCCTCAGCCAGGGGTATACCGGCGAAAGTGCTTACCACAGTATCTATGCCTCTAAAGGCGAAATCTAGTATGCCAGAGCCTTGGGTATGACAAACCCAGACGCATTTGCCGCACAAAACGCATTTGTTTGGATTATAGGTAAACAAGGTATGGCTTGAATCGATAGGTAGTTGTCGAGATATAAGCCTGAAACGCTTGGGTTTGAGTTTCAAGCCGACGCGGAAAGCAATGTTTTGTAGCTCGCAGTTTCGGTTCTTGGGACAATTGGCGCAATCGATATGGTGGTGACTGAGTAGAAGCTCAAAGGCGGTATTCCTTAGCCGTTTGACGCTTTTGGTGTTGAGATTTACCACCATACCGTCGCTGACTGGCTCAGTGCAGGCAGTGACCGGTGCACCTCTGCCCTCAATTTCCACGAAACAGAGGCGACATGAAGCAAAAGGTGGTCTAATCTCTCTGACAGCACATAAATTGGGAATATAAAGCCCGTTATCCAGGGCTGCCCACAGAACAGGGGTTCCCTCTTTAGCTTTGATTTCGATGCCATCAATAGTTAAAGTGATCAACTTTTCTTACTTTTTGTGGTCTCGTTAGACCTTTACTATGTCCTGTAGACCTGACTGTTCGGCTAATTGCCTTGAGGATGCTGGATTCAAGCATAGGTATATCAGGGGCAAAATATAAGTGACTTTGGCAGTGGCAGTCACTGGAGCCGAAGCCTGGTATGGGGAGCAATTCATTAGCTAAGGCTTGAGACAAGAGGCATTCAAGCCTTTCTTCTGTCTCATATAGAATTACCCGTACCACATTAGCTTCTGCAAGAAGACAGTCTATGTGCCATCTCGGCTTTTTACTTCTATTTAAATAATGTAAATGGCGGTTTACCCTCGCCTTGAACCCGCCTAAAGCCGAGCCTAGATAGGCGTAAAAGCCTTGAGGGAATGAAAGCATCCCAAGCTTACCAACACCAATCTTTTTAGTGGTATCGAGTTTGATAATCAGGATATATCCGCCCTTTGCGGAGTCAGCTACTATATTATATGGTCGAGCTTCCATGCAAGTATCCATGTACTCATTTAGACTTCATAAAGGTGTGTTCCAAAAGGTCAGCCAAGCCCTTGATATCCTGTAAGGAAAACTGCCTAATCTTTGTCTCAAGAGGCTTGTCAGTAGCTATGGCTATAAGCCTTTTAATTTGGCTGAGAGTGTTCCCGACTTCCCCTCGATGAACTTCTATCTTTGGCACGTCGCTGTGCTTAAATCCTTCGGCGAGGATGATATCATAGTCTTTTCCGAAGAGGCGGGCTATCTCTTCAAGGCTAGGCTCGTGCTTGATGAGTTTAATTAGCACAAGCTGGTTCGGGGAAGAAATGGCGGTGGCTTCGCTTCCAGCTTGAATGTGACGCCAGCTATCTTTACCTGATTTATCGAAAGTCAGTCGGCTTGCGGCATGTTTGACTGTGGCTACTCGATAACCCCTCGACTTCAACTCGGAGACCAGCTTTTCTATAAGGGTAGTCTTGCCGGATTTGGATTCGCCTACTATTGACACTATGGGAGGCATCTGATTCAGCAATTTTCGAGACTGGGACACAGGTATTTACCTTCGGTGTCTCCTATACACCCTTTTCCAAGGTTCTTTTCTTATAGCTATATAGTCAAGAATGGCTGTTTTGATAGCATTTGCTGCCAGTAAGGCACAATGGTGATTGCTCTCAGGAAGTCCACCCAAAGCTTTAATGATGTTGGTTTGATTAATAGCCAGTGCTTGAGCAATATCTTTGCCCTTGACCATCTCGGTAGCCATGCTGCCACAGGCAATAGTAGTGCTACACCCATTTGTCCAGAAAGCGATGTCCGTTATCTTGCCGTCCTTCACTCTCAGCCATATTTCCATAATTTCGCCACAAGCGCTGGTTGAGGAGCCAAAGCCATCAGCATTGGGGATGCTGTCTAAATTTCTGGGGCTTATGGCATGATCAATAAGCGTTTCAGAGTATACATTCTTCATCTGTGCCAGTATTTGTTTTTCCAATTCATCGAATTCATCGGTCATAGCAGTCCCCATCAAGCATTTTTGCATTTGTATATTGTGCTTTGTAGGTTAATGCTTTGGTAAGACTCTGGCTAGGTGTATCAAATACTTTAGAACTACAGCGCTCATTTCTGCTTTCATGCCAAATTCGGGCTAGTTCGGTCTCGATAGTTATATGTGCCAAGGAGGAGCCTAGAGCTGAGGTGATAATTTCACAGATGAAATTCAGCTCCGCCAGGTTGCGCTTGATGTTGGTAACGAGCAGCCCGTGTAATTTTTGTCTTACTAGTGTCACACTTATCATAAGTTTGTCCCCTCGATACTCTATGGAGGCGGGAGTCCAGGACACAAGTTTTTCGGTTCCTTCTCGTAAAGTTTACTAGTTTTGTTAGGTCTGTTCAAAGTGGGAACGACTAGATCTGTGTTTTGTGTGCCGCGATTCAATCGGTGATAATCGGCATGTGGCGGATAGGGCATGGTTCCAGTTCTACTAGTCAATACAGTTTCAGTTGGGACCGAGGGATTTCACGAATACCCTGACAGCCTATCGGTTTATCTCTTTTATTATCCCACCATCGGAAGAGATGATTTGAATGTGAAAAGGCATCTGACCGATGGCGTGAGTGGAGCAGGAAAGACAAGGGTCATAGCATCGAATAGCGACCTCAACTCGATTCAATATACCTTCGGTGACTTTGTTACCCTTTATAAACTCCTTGGCTACTTCATATACCGCCTTGTTCATAGCTGCATTGTTATTGCCGGTAGCCACTATAAGGTTCACCTTAAGTATTTTCCCAGTGCTGTCCACCCAGTAGTGGTGGAACAACGTTCCTCTGGGAGCTTCAATGACACCGACCCCCTGCTCTTTGTATTTGCTTGAAGTGGCTATGAGGTCGGTGGAACAGATGTCCTTGTCTTCTAGTAGCTGCTTTGCTCTCTCGATGGCGTAAAGCAGCTCTATTAGGCGAGCATAGTGGTAATAAAAAGAACCTTCAACAATGCCGTTTTTGCCTAACATCTTGAAATTCTTTAATTCGGCATCGGCTCTAGGGGTAGAAATCCCTTGACTGACGTTGAGCCGCCCGAGTGGACCAGCCCGGTAAACCCCAGCAGGATAGCCCAGCTTCTTGTAAAATGGAAATTTCAAATAGGACCAATCTTCTACGTATTCACTTATGATATCAAGGTAATTGCTGGGATTGAATTGGTCTTCGAGGACCTTACCCTTTTGATCCAGCAGTCTCAATTTGCCATCATAAAGTTCCAGGTGGTTGTTCTTATCAACAAGGCCGAGATAACCAGTCGGGAAGCTAGCGTAGCTTCGGGCGAAGTCATTGTTGCGTGCGTAGTAATCCTTGATGATGTTAAGGGCTACTTCGGTATCAGTGATAGCCCAGTCTATCTGTTTCAGAAAGTAATCTCGGTCGGTGGTAGAAAGGGTTGTATTCATTCCTCCGGGGATGGCACCATTGGGATGAACTTTTTTGCCACCTAACTTTTGAATGATGGTTTGTCCAAAGCTGCGGAGCTTCACACCTTTCACAGCGAGGTCTGGATTTTCAGCAATTAAGCCGATAACATTTCTTTTTGCCGGATCAGCATCCATGCCTAGAAGCAGGTCCGGACTGGCTAGATGGAAGAAATGTAGAGCGTGTGACTGAATGAACTGCCCCATATGCATCAACTCACGCAGCAATTTAGCCGGGCGAGTCAACTCGACTCCCAAAATGGCATCACAAGCCTTAGCTGACGCCAAATGATGGCTTACCGGACAGATGCCGCAGATTCTGGATGTAATGACAGGCATTTCCCAGAAAACCCTTCCCTCGCAGAACTTCTCGAAGCCCCGAAACTGCGTTACGTGAAATTTGGCATCAGCCACATTTCCCGAACTGTCGAGTTGTATAGTTATTTTGCCGTGTCCTTCGATCCGGCTAACCGGATTTATTTCGATCGTTTTCTTGAGTTCAGAAACCATCTCGTCACCTCTTTAATCGAAGCGCATCATTTCGCTAGGTAAGACAGGGATCCTGCCAGCTAGGAGTTCGTTTAGGGCGTAGTGGATTGCTTTAGCATCTGGGGGGCAACCAGGAACATAACAGTCCACTTTGACCACATGGTTTGCTGGCTTGACCTGATCCAGAAGTGCAGGAACACCGGGCGGGCAGGGTATCTTGCCTTTATAAGTGCTCTCAGTCTCAATATAGCCCCGTTTTAACACCTCTTCTTTACTGAAGGTACTGCGCATGGCACACACGCCACCGAAACAAGCACAGTCACCCCAAGCCATCAGTATCTTGCAGTGGGCTCTGAGTTCCTTGAGTGCCTCTTCTTCTTCGGTATTGCCTACAGAGCCTTCCACTATGCCTACATCTACAGGTGTGAACTCTTTTATATCGGTGATGGGGCTCCTGGCAAATTCGATCACGTTTGCTAGCTCAACTATTGCCTCATCGATGTCTAGAAATGACATATGACAGCCAGCACAACCCTCCAGCCAGATTGTAGCCACTTTTACTTTTGCCATAAGATCAACTCCTCATATCTAATGCTATTTTTTGCCCTCAAACTGTCTTGAGATCTGCTGAATTATTTCCCAGGTGACTGGGATGTTATTTGTGGGTCTGATAACAGGTGAAGTAGACATGCTGATGCCATCTAAGGTGGTGTACTGTGCTCCCATTTCAGACCAAATTGGGGATGGCAAAACCACATTGGCTTTCGAGATCACAGGTGATAGATAGCTGGACTGAACAACCACAAACTCAATTGCCTTGGGGAGATTTTGCAGTTGTGGTGACTCAACGTATTCGTCTGCCAGAAGTAGGTAGAGTGCTTTTACTCTGTTTCTTGCCAGATTCTTGACCACAGTTTCAGAGGGATTGGCTATGCCCAGGTTCCAGGCTCCGTAGCTATTCCCTCTCGGTTTCAAAGATAAAACGTTTGGTTTCCCGACATTTTGGCTTCCAGCTACAGCTGCCAAATTGATGAGAGATGTTATCAGTCCAGCATTGCGGTGTTGCAAAATACCTTCGCCGTATACGACAACAGTGTGCTGGGATTTGCCAAGCAGCTCAGCTGCCCTGAGGAGCTGCGCAGCACTTACCCCAGCCTTTTCGCTGTCTCGCTTCAAGTCGATATCTTTGAGTGAGGCTGCGATCCTCTGTGTCTGAATGTGATTTTTGGCTAATCGGGTGTCAATAGTAGTTTTGGTCAGGATATCTAGAGCCAAGGCTAACTTGTCCCTTTTCGGCTTCAGCCATAGAGTTGTGTAGTAGAAGAAGGGATTGTGTGCCGAATCTATAGCAATAAGATTTGCTTTGTTTTGTCTTGTAGCCCTAAGGATATAGGACCCTATTACAGGGTGGCTTTGGAGAGGATTAGCACCAGCTACAACAACGCAGTCAGCCTTGAGAATCTCCTCAGCCGAAGTTTCGAAGTTTAGCCCTGCCTCATCTTCGAAATTCCTAATACCTTGGCTGATAACTCTGAAATCGTCTCCATCCAGGCTATCCAGCAAGTCGCTACCTACTGTGTCAGTTATGAATCGCTTGAATGCCTTGAGTGACTCATTGTCTGCCTGGCTCGAAGCTATTCCAACTATGCTATCGCTACCGTAGCGTGCTTTCAGCTCATTGAGCTTCTTGCCTACGATCTCTATAGCTTCGCTTGTGGCACAAGGTTCAAGTTTGCCCCGCCGGTTTCGCACCAGTGCCGTTTTGACACGTTTGTGCCCCATGTATAAGGGGTCAAAACGTACCTTATGACAGAGTATCCCTCGGGTATCAGTAAGGTTAGGGCTATCGATCCTCACTAGTCTGTCATCCTTTACCAGTGCCACAATTTGACAGCCGATTCCACAAATTGGGCATACGCTACTTACTTTCTTGCATTCGTCTGGTCTGCCTTTGTAAGCGCTGGCTTTGGAAAAGATAGCACCGGTAGGGCAAACTTGGAAGCAAGCTCCACAGGATATGCACGATGAGTTTCCTAAGGGTTGGTTTAGGTCAGCAACAATGGTATCCTTCCAACCACGGTTGCCAAAATCTAGCGTGTGAATACCAACGATTTCATCGCATGTTCTGACGCATCTGCCGCACAAGATGCAGCGGTTATGGTCGATGACCAGATAATTGCTTACCGAGTCTACTTGGAGTATAGGCCATGAGTAAGGATAACGCGTGTGGTCCATTTGGTACTTGTAGGCGAGATTCTGTAGTTCACAGTCGCCACTAGCTACGCAGTGGGCACATAGATGGTTGCGTTCGGTGAACATAAGTTCTAGGATAAGACGGCGGTATTTCTCCAGCTTTTCATTGTGGGTTTCTATTACTAATCCATCCCGGGCTGGGTAAGTACAGGCAGGTACTGGACGTCTTTCTCTTTCGATATCGACTATACATAGGCGACAGGCACCGATATCGCTCAGACCCTTATAATGACAGAGCGTGGGCACTTCAACGCCGTTAGCGAGACAGACATCAAGGACAGTATCACCTTCCTTACCTTTGACTTGCTTACCATTGATTGTTAGAGTTATCTCTTTCATACTCATTCTCCTACTTCTAGGTCACATCTAAGACATCGTCTCGCCTCTTCTCTTGCCTCCTTCGTAGTGTAGGGCAAGACTACCTCACTGAAGGTCGACTTTCTATCAGCAGTGGGGATCTCGTTAATCTTTATCCTGGACCTTTCCTTGAGCTCTTCCTCTGTGGGTGGAGCAGAGGGGACTGCTATTGGCTCGTAACCATCGCGCTCGATCACAGGTAATAGCTCTTCTCCGTTAAGGTATCGCTTTATGGAGCAAGCTGCTCTTTGACCAGCGGCAATGGCTTCAATCACAGTAGCTGCGCCTGTAACGGCATCTCCCCCCGCGAACACCCCCTTACGACCGGTGGCGAGCGTTCTGGGGTCTGCTACGATTCCTCCTCCCTTCGTTATGCTGATCCCGTTTCCTTTGAGGAATGATGTATCAGGTCTTTGTCCCGTGGCTTCAATAAGTGTATCGATGTCAATTTTATATTCAGACCCTGAAATTGGATACGGCGTCTTTCTTCCACTGGTATCAAACTCCTTTAGTTCCATGCGTACACATTCGACTCCAGTGACCCTACCGTCGTTGCCCAAGACTTTAGTCGGGGCTGTGAGGCAGTGAATATGTATGCCCTCTTCTTCTGCCGCTGCTATTTCTTCTGTTATGGCTGGCATATCCTTCTTTTCACGGCGGTATAGTATGTGAACCTCTTTGGCTCCTTTTCTCAAGGCTACTCTAGCCGCATCAATAGCTGAGTTACCGCCACCTACAACTGCCACCCTTTGCCCGATCTTTATGCTTTTGCCTAAGTTTATCTCCCTCAGAAAATCAATAGCGTCGTATACTCCTTCGAGGTCCTCACCAGGTATTTTCATCTTGTCGCCCTTGTGTGCACCGGTGGCGATGAACACAGCTTGGTAGTCATTTTTTAGTAAAGATTCGATGTCATCAATGCGAGTGTTTAGTTTTATATCCACACCAAGCTTTTCCACAGCCCCGATTTCCTTTTTGAGTATTTGCTTTGGCAGTCGGTATTCGGGTATACCGACTGCGAGCATTCCGCCAGCTACAGGCAGAGCCTCGAAGACTGTGACCTGGTATCCTTCTTGAGCAAGGTCCCAGGCTGCTGACAGTCCAGCTGGTCCAGCACCGACAATGGCTACTTTCTCCTTTTTGCGTTCCTTGGTCTTAGGAATATACTCGAGCCCATGCTCCAGAGCGTAGTCGGCGGCTGCTCTTTTTAGATGTCTGATAGCGATGGGGTCATCCACTTGACCTCGACGGCATTTGCTTTCACACGGGTGGTTGCATACCCGTCCAAGGCTGAGCGGGAATGGTAACCGTTGCATTATCAAGCGATAAGCCTGTTCGAAATTCCCCTCCTTGATGAGAGCCACATATCCTGGAATGTCCAGACCTACGGGGCAGGTATGCTGGCACGGTGCCTTGAATAGGGCCTGGCAGACTGCAGCAGGACATTTTTTGTCTATGATATGGGCTTCGTATTCTTGCCTAAAGTGGCGCAAAGTAGTCAGTACCGGGTTGGGCGCTGTTTGTCCTAAACCACAAATTGAAGCAGAGCCAACCATTTCAGCTAGTTCCTCTAGTGTGACTAGGTCTTCCATGGTGCCAATGCCACCAGTTATTTTGGTCAGAATCTGTAGCATCTTTGGAATTCCTGCCCGGCAAGGAGTGCATTTACCGCAGGACTCGTCTCTGGTGAACTGTAAAAAGAATTTCGCCACATCAACCATGCAGCTATCCTCATCCATGACAACAAGGCCGCCTGAGCCCATAATTGCCCCTAAAGCGGTAACGGACTCATAGTCGACAGGAGTATTCAAGTGTTCAATCGGGATTACGCCTCCCGATGGTCCGCCTATCTGCACCGCCTTGTATTGTTTCCCCTTTGGAATGCCGCCACCAATATCAAACACGATTCTCCCGAGGCTAGTACCTAGTGGAACCTCAACTAAGCCGGTGTTGTTCACCTTGCCCACCAGACACAATGTCTTTGTGCCCTTGCTTCTTTCGGTGCCCACGCTTGCGAACCATTCAGCTCCTTTCCAGATAAGTTGGGGGATATTTGACCAGGTTTCTACATTATTGAGCGTAGTCGGCTTACCAAACAGGCCTTTGATAGCTGGGAATGGCGGTCTCTGGCGAGGATTTCCCCGCTTCCCTTCGATTGAAATTAGCAGGGCAGTTTCCTCCCCACAGACGAAAGCACCAGCACCTGGAAATATGTCTATGTCAAATTGGAAGCCGGTACCCAAAATATTCTCTCCCAACAGCCCATATTCTCGAGCCTGTGTTATAGCATGATTCAATGTCTCAATGGCAAGAGGGTATTCAGCACGGACGTAAGCATAACCTTGACGCACATTGCCTATGGCATAGGCTCCTATTGCCATCCCCTCGATTATTGAGTGTGGATTCCCTTCCAGGACGGCACGGTTCATGTAGGCACCCGGGTCGCCTTCATCGCCATTACAAACAACGTATTTTTCATCGCCCGGTGCATTGCGAACAAATGACCACTTTGTAGCTGTAGGGAAGCCTGCTCCGCCGCGTCCCCTTAAAGCGGCTCGTCCAACCTCTTGGATAACTTCATCCGGACTCATCTGGGTCAAGACCTTAGCCAGGGCTTGATAGCCATCTCTAGCAATGTATTCTTCTATATTCATAGGGTCAAGGTCTTGGTTGTGCATTATCCGTATCTCTTGTAACTTCAGCAATGGGTCGTCTGTGTCTAGTTCCCATTCCTCTACTACCTTGCTGCGAACAAGGTGCTGCTCGATAAGCCTTGTGACTTTGTCTTCGGTGATGTTGTAATAGATAGTTTTTCCATTTGTAGGGTGGATAACCGTGACTATTGGCTCTCGGTCACACAAACCGATGCATGCTGCTTTTAAAATCTTGACGTCTGACAATTTGCGATTTTCGACGCCCTTTTGAAAGGCATCGAGGACTCTATTTGCCCCAGAAGATATGCCGCATGTTCCGAGATGGACTTTGACTTGGATTTTCTTGTCTTGTTCAGCAAGTTTCTTGCGGATTTGGTCTCTAAACTTTGTAAGTTCTTCCACAGACGCAAGTGGTTTCATTTTGCTCTCCTATCGATATGAACTCAGGATCTCTTTCAGCTGGCTGGGTTTTACCTTTCTATAGACGTCTTCTTTGATTGCCAGTACCGGAGATAGCCCACAGCAGCCGAGGCATCTTACCGTTTGCAAGGAGAATTTCCCATCGGGTGTAGTTCCACCAGATTCGAGCCCAAAATCTCTTTTTAGAGCGTCGAGGATCCTTTGACCGCCTTTAACGTAGCAACTGGTGCCAAGACAAACCTGAATTGTGTATTTACCCTTTGGTACCATTGAGAAAAAGGAGTAGAAGCTTGTTATCCCATATAGCTCGCTCAAGGGGATTCTCATTTCGTTGCATATTGCCTCCAGGATGTGTGGTGGCAAATAGCCGATGAGTCCCTGGACCTGTTGTAGGACTCGGATCGGTGCTCCAGCCTGTCCACTCGTGGCTTCGACTATCTTTCGGATTTGCTGTATTGTCTTGTCGTCAGCCTTCTTGCGTACTCTTCCTAGCGCAGTTGAAGCTTTCTTCGTCTCTCTCAAAGTCACCTCCTTGCTCAGAAGAAGTTTAGAAAAAAAACTTGGCTAGTTCGATTTGCCCTTTTCGCGCATAGTTTTGTGAGCTACTTTATATTTGCACCACTCGGGTCATACTCTAGCCTCCTATTAGGCTGTGCATTGTTGATTCATCATTTCATTAAGGTAATATTTCAGTAAGGTAATGGTGTTTCGTTTGTTTTCAAGCACGAGGTCATGTTTGATTAAATGTGGTGAAAGTTGTGTCACTATAGCAGCCGCAAAAGCCGCCGAATTATATCATATGTTACCAATCATTCGCAAAGAGATGTTTAAATATTTGAACCACTTGTTGATGCCTGCTTCCAACTGCGGTAGCTGTTTTCGGAATAGAAATTGAGTATAATTGCCGATTTTTTAAAACGGCAATAGGCAAAATTGCTTGTTTCTTTGCATGGGAGTATGTATAATTTCTACGGCTCATCTGCGGAGATGACGACGATGTGCATAGACACTTTCCAGCAGCATCACAAATGAGCCTACCCTTTTATACGCTTTCAGAAGAGCTTTATCTTGTAGAGGAGGTTTAAAATGTGGAAGACCGAAGCCACCGGAGTGGCACATGTGGAAATGGCAGTGAAGCAGTATTTACCGCCCTGCCAGATTAAATGTCCGATAAATGAGGACATCCAGCGGACAAACGTGCTTATCTCTCTTCTTCCGGATGACCCGGATTTGGCAAGAGAAGGCATAATCCAGATCGGTGATTACCTTTATGACAAGAATCCCTTCTTCAACATATGTGGTTACATATGTGGTCTTTGTGAACTGGAATGTAACTACAGCAAGAAAGGTGGGGCAATCAAGAGGAGGCTGCTTAAAAGGTTCTTATCGGATGTCTATACCGACTATTTGAATAGGCGAGAGGAATTAGATATCGTCAGGGATAAGGAAAATGTAGCTGTTATAGGTGGTGGACCAGGCGGGCTGATGTGTGCCTATGACTTAAGCAAGAGAGGGTATAGGGTGACGATAATCGAAGCTTCTGATCGGCTTGGAGGGGCGTTATGGTTGGTACCAGATTATCGTCTGCCCAAAGAAATTCTACGAACTACGATTGATAACCTTGTAAGGATTGCCGGTATAGATGTCAAGTATAACAGCAGGCTTGGTTCAGGAAGGCTTACGCTGGAGAGATTGAAGCAAGAGGGCTATAAGGCAGTGTTCTTTGCTACGGGGTTACCTTATCCTAGGGTTCTGACTTTCGAGGGGCAATCTGTGGAGGGGCAGGATCTCTCAGGCGTGATGTATGGTCACACATATTTATATGAAGTCAGCCATGGCAATATTGCACCAGATTATTTCAAAGGCAAACGAGTTATTGTGACAGGAGGTGGGAATGTAGCTTTTGATGTAGCGAGATCAGCTAGAAGGCACGGTGCAGCCGAGGTAACCGTTGTAGCTCTGGAGCGTGAGGATAAAGATCACAGGGATGGCATACCAGCTGATGAAGAGGAGATCCGTGGCAGTTGGGAGGAAGGCGTAAGGATAGTTTATAGTCGTGGGGTGAGAAAGATCATAGGGCACAATGGCAGGTTTAAAGGGATAAACTGCCCTAAGTGTATCAGTGTATTTGACCAAGAAGGCTTCAACCCTAAGTTTGATTGTACTGATTGCATAGACTTGAAAGGTGATGTGCTGATAATTACAGTGGGACAAGCGCCCGACCGACCTTTGTTGCAGAGAGAGGGTCTTCTGGATGAACGGGGTAGACTACACATCGACCATCTGACGCTACAGAGTCTTAGCAAGCCTTGGGTATTCATTGGTGGGGATGTGAGGAGGGTCGGTTTTATGGCAGAAGCTATGGGTGAGGGGCTTGTAGCTGCAGAGTCGATCGACAGGTATTTGAGGGGTGTGAATATGAGGGAAGGCCGGCGGAGGGATTATCAAGGGTATGAGATACCGTTTAGAAGAGATTATAAACGCGAGCCAGATGTGCTTTGGATGCCGCCTGAAAATAGAATGCACTTCCAGCTTTTTGAGAAAGGCTTTACATTAAAGGAGGCGATAGAAGAGGCTAAAAGGTGTGTCACGTGTGGCCCCTGTATATCTTGCAAAGCCTGTGTATCTATAGGGTTTCAGAAGTCTTTAAGCCCGGTGGCGGTGGATACTGGGAGGTGTAGCGGCTGCGGAATATGTGTCTATGCTTGCAACTATTATGCTGCCAGGTTAATTGACTCTGGCGGCAAGATTGTGTCTGAAACGGATATGTTCAAGTGCAAGTCCTGCGGTATGTGTGTTGTAGCTTGCCCATCCCAGGCAAGACGAATGGTCGATGACGATACCGCAGAGAGAATAGCAAGAGTATACGCATCTTTGTCATAGGCACTTTGGTAAATACTTCAGTTAAATATACTCAAGGAGGATAACAGTGAGCGGATACAAGCCTAAGATAGTTTGTTACTCCTGTAAGTTTGGTTGGGGCTATCTGTCGGATGAGGATGTCCTTTCCGGTCAAATCGAGAACTGGATCCCCATCATTTGCACGGGGAAAATCGATGCCGCGCACGTGATGAGTGCGTTTGTGGAGGGAGCCGATGGCGTCCTGATACTTGGCTGTCCGGAAGGGGACTGCCATTATCAGGATGGTAACTATGAGGCAAAAAAGAGGGTGTATCTCCTCCATAGACTGCTAGAGTCATTTGGGATAGAGAAGGATAGGGTTAGGATCGAGCTATCTGTTGATCCCGAAGGCAAGAAAATTCCCCAACTAGTGAAGGAGATGAGTAAAGAACTTGCGAGGCTGGGTCCATGTAAGAAACCCGTGGCTGCAGAAACGATGGTGAAAGAAGTGATCGAAACAAGAGGAGGAAGATAGATGACGAAGCCAAAAGTTGCCATTTGCTGGTTGGGTTCCTGTGGTGGCTGTGACGAGGCGGTCGTGGATATAAATGAAGTACTTCTCCGCGTCGCAGAAGCTGTTGACATCATTCTGTGGCCAGTGGCACTGGACTTTAAGTACGCTAGCGTCAAAAGCATGAGTGACGGGGAGATCACGTTGAGTGTGATCAATGGGCATGTGAGAAATTCAGAGCAAGAAGAGGTGGCAAAGCTACTGAGGGAAAAATCCCAGCTAGTTCTTGCCTTTGGTGCCTGCGCTTGCTTTGGTGGCACGCCTGGACTAGCCAATTTGACCACGAGGGATGATATCTTTAATTGGGTCTATCGTGATTCCCCCACTGTTGTCAATCCCAATGGGAACTATCCCCAAGTAAACACCCGCCTCAATGGAAAGGAACTTACCCTACCCGAGTTCTATGAGCGTGTCTATGCATTGAATAGCATAATCCCTGTTGATTACTATTTGCCAGGATGTCCTCCCCCTCCTTATCTAGTGATGTACGCCGTGAGCGCAGTCCTTGAGAATAAACTCCCCCCAAGAGGCTCAACGCTGGCACCTCAAAGGGCGTTGTGCGATTCTTGCAAGCGCAATAAGTCCAAACCAGATAGGCTTGCAATCAGTGAAATAAAGAGGATTCACGAGGTTGAGGCTGATCCTAATACTTGTTTCTTGGCTCAGGGGATAATTTGCTTGGGACCTGCCACCCGTGATGGCTGCGGGGAAGCCTGTATGAATATTAATATCCCGTGTCGGGGTTGCTTTGGTCCTGTGGAAGGCGTAGCGGATTCCGGGGCTAAGTTTATCTCAGCTTTGGCATCGATTTTGGAGGCACAGAGTGAAGAAGAGATAGCAAGGGTCACTGACCAGTTTATTGACCCTGTGGGATACCTGTACCGGTTTTCATTACCTGCTTCTATATTAATGGGTAAAAGGCTGAAGGACTAGATAATAGAGAGGTGCAATGTGACTAAAAAAATAACTATAAATCCAATAACTAGGCTTGAGGGGCATGGTAAAATCGAGGTTTTCCTAGATGATAAAGGTAATGTGGAGGACGTCTACTGGCAGGTAGTGGAGCTCAGAGGTTTCGAGAGGTTCTGTCTTGGTAGGCCAGTGGAAGAGTTGCCACGTATTATGCCCAATATCTGTGGTGTTTGTCCAACACCTCATAACATGGCATCTGTAAAAGCGCTGGATGACCTGTATGGAGTGGAACCAACACCTACCGCTAAACTGATAAGGCAGCTCCATTACAATGCATTCATGGTGGAAGATCATCTGCTGCACTTTTTCATTCTAGCTGGCCCGGACTTTGTGCTTGGACCAAGTGCTGACCCAGCAGAACGCAATATTCTTGGTGTGGTCAAGAAGGTGGGGCTTGAGATTGGGGGCAAAGTTATTGAGGCAAGAAAGAGATGTCGCGAGATAATCAAGCTCATTGGAAGCAAGCCCCCCCATCCAGAAGGGGGTTTGCCTGGAGGCGTCTCTCGTGGTATCACAGAGGAGGATAGGAAATGGATCAAGGACACTGCCAATTTTTCTGTTGAATTTTGCCAGTTCGCTTTAGAGTTGTTTAAGCAGATTGTGCTGGACAATAAAGAATACTTAAACCTTGTGTTAAGTGATGATTATAAACTGAACACATACTATATGGGGCTGGTGGACGAAAATAACCGAGTGAATTTTTATGAGGGTAAATGTAGGGTAGTCAATCCCCGTGGCGAGGAATATGCTTTGTTTGATTATCACCAGTATGTAGACTATATAGGCGAGTGGGTTGAACCTTGGACATATATACGGCTAACGCACCTCAAGAAGGTAGGTTGGAATGGTCTGAACGACGGCGAGGCGACTTCTTTATACCGTGTAGGTCCCCTTGCGCGATTGAATGTCGCTGAGAGTATGTTAACACCATTGGCGCAGAGAGAATATGAGGCAATGTTTGATATACTTGGTGGGAAGCCGAGCCATAATACTCTTGCCTATCATTGGGCAAGATTGATTGAGGCTCTACAGGCTGCAGAGCATATGCAGAGAATTGCCAATGATCCCCTTCTTACTAGCAAAGACATTCGCAATATGGATCTGAAACTAAATAAGGTTGGGATCGGTTGTGTTGAGGCGGCACGTGGGACATTAATTCATCATTATGAGGCTGATGGTGAGGGAAAGGCTACGAAGGTGAATCTCATCGTAGCCACCCAACATAATGCAGCCCCTATATGCTTGTCTGTCAAAAAGGCAGCTATGGGATTTATCAAGGGTCGAGATGTTAAAGAAGGTCTACTTAATATGGTTGAAATGGCTTTCAGGGCTTATGACCCATGTTTAGCCTGTGCTACCCACGCCTTGCCGAGCCGGATGCCCTTGATAGTGAACATAAGGGAGCGCAATGGTAGCCTTATCCGAACTGTGCGGCGAATGTAGCTCTATGGTGGATGAGTTGTGCTAAGCTTGCTCCACGGGTGTCATCTTGTTGGTTGAATACATAGGGTGTGGTGAGTATATAGAAAGATATTTTAAAGCATACTTCAAGCGCGAGTTTTGGATTTCCCCTACCGCAGAATTAGGCCTGCAATTACGGCTAATTTAAGTTTTCTCTTGAGTGTGGCAATGCTGGACCAGCTGATGTTCCCAAGTGTCAAGGGAGCCTAAAGAGTCCTGAGGTTGGATAAATTGTCCCCTGACGATGAAAGAACCACAGTCTACTCCCCCGAGGAAAGAGCACTGATGCTTCGGCTCAGTGTGTACGTCAACATGAGGTGGCTTGCCATCCCAGCGATCATTATTGCCACACTTACAGCATCAAAAATCTTTCACATTGACTTCCCGACTCTCCCAGTCTACGTTATTTGTGCCATTATTGGTCTGTATAATCTATTGATGTTTTTCTGGGCACGGGGTCTGAAAGCACAAAAGCCTGAATTGGTGATAAGGAAAGCTGAGGTCTATGGCAATATCCAGGTCTTCCTTGATTTGATAATGCTAACTATGCTCCTGCATTTCACTGGTGGAGTAGAGAATCCGTTTATTTTTTTGTACATGGTCCACACCAATGCGGCAGCTATATTTCTATCGAGAAGAAGAGCGTATGAACTGACCACTGTAGCAATAGTAATGGTTACCGCTTTGGTTCTCTTGGAATATGCTGGGATAATACCACACGTGCACCTAGAAGGATTTGTACCCCCGTACCGGTTCAAGGAGTTGGGTCTTATAGTCGCTGTGCTAGTTGCCCTGGCGACTTTGGCTTATACCACCGTCTATGTGACCACTGCTATTGTGGGAGAGTTGAGGAGAAGGCAGAGGGAAGTGGTAAAATTGAAGGACCAGCTTATTGAACAAAGGGCAATGGAGCTTGAGCAGTGTTCTGCCGAAGTAGTTAAATTGCAGGAGGAAAGGCGCCGCTTTGTCCGGTTTCTCAGTGTCGTCGCTCATGACCTCCAGTCTCCTCTGGTAGCTACACAGAGTCTTCTCTCATATATAGTAGACGGATATACCGGGCAGATCACTGATGGGCAGAGAGACCTCATGCAAAGGGGAATCAGACGAATTGATGGGCTTCTAACGATGATTACTGACCTACTGGACATCCCCCGCATTGAAGCTGGTCAGATTAAGCGCGAGATGAGGGAAATCTCTGTGAACGATGTGATTAAGCAGACAGTGGAAAGTCTTGAAGGTCTGGCGAGACAGAAAGGAATAGCGCTGAAGATCGAATTACCCCAGAGTTCACCTAAGGTTTATGGTGCAAGCCGCAGGTTACAGCAGGTGGTGACTAATCTGGTAAGCAATGCCATCAATTACACACGTGAGGGCATGGTGCTCGTCAGTGTGGTAGATGGCGACAGCCATGTCCGAGTTGAAGTAACGGATACCGGAATTGGTATACCGCAGGAGGACTTACCACATCTCTTTGAGGACTTCTTCCGCGGAAGTAATGTCGGAGCAAAGGGGACAGGATTGGGGCTTTCTATATCCAAAAGGATAGTTGAGGCACATGGCGGCAAGATTTGGGCTGAAAGTCCCTGTCCTGATACTGGCAAAGGAAGCAGGTTCACTTTTACTTTGCCTAAAGTAGGAACTATTGTGCAACAAAGCTAGCTACGAGTCACTTGTTGGATTGTAGAAACGCAAATAATTAAGGAGGTGTTTAAGCATGACAAGAAGGCCGAAGATCCTACTAGTTGATGACGACGTTGATCTTGTGACGGTGATGAGAGGGGCTTTGGAGAGTAAGGCATACGAGGTGGTTGTTGCCTACAATGGGCAGGAAGGACTGGAGAAAGCAAGAAAGGAGAAACCTGATTTAGTCGTTTTGGATATATTGATGCCGGTTGCGGATGGATTTATCTTTGCTGACCAGTTCCGGAAAGATCCGTCGCTTGCTAAAGTCCCTGTTTTGGCATTGACCAGTTTTTCGGAGTCACTGGGTCAGCCGTTTCCGTTTGAAGTCTCTGAGTATATTATGAAGCCCATCAAACCTAAAGACTTAGTGGCTAGGGTTGAGGAATTTTTGAAGAAGACAGGGTTTAACAAATAAGATTTCCTCTATCGGCTGGTGAAGAAAGCGTGGAATGTTCTGCTGTAGCAGAATTTTCCTCAGTGTATTGTTGTTTGGTGTATACGCGGTAAATAGTCTCATTAACTGAGGTAAAACACTCAGTGCAACCTCCGCAGTCTTCTGGTTTAGCTGCTTCCAGATATACCTCGATCCCCAATTCCCGGTACATCTCTAAAGTTCTCTTGAGATGGTCACCTGCGGTAATTGAGGCTAGCCTCCAGCCTTCTTTTTCTAGCTCTTGTTTAGTCTTAGCCATTTAATTTTAAACGCCTCTTTTATTCTATCAAAACTGGGGGGAGGTTTTCTGCTGTACCTAAGTTAGACATAGCGGTCTAGATTTGGATATACTGTAGTCTTAAATAGTTCATGACAGGCGAGAGATCGATTTAGGGTGAGGAGGAATTAATGTTCAACCATGGGTATGCTGATGTCAACAATATCCGCCTGCACTATGTAACTGTGGGTGCGGGCAGGATGATAATGTTTTTGCATGGCTTTCCTGAGTTCTGGTATGAGTGGAAGAACCAATTGACTCAGTTTGGGCGGGACTACCAAGCTGTGGCTCCAGATATGCGTGGCTATAACCTGTCATCAAAACCTGCCGATGTAGAGCAGTATAGGACTAAGTATCTGGTTGAAGATGTTCGTGCTCTCGCTGAACATCTAGGACACAAGAGATTTTTTCTCGTGGGACATGATTGGGGTGGGGCGGTAGCTTGGGCATTTGCCCTTCGCTATCCTGATTACCTTGAAAAACTGATTATCATCAATGCACCGCACCCAGTTACATTTGTCAGAGAATTGCGTGACAATCCTGCACAACAGAAAGCTAGCCAGTATATTCTGGTACACCGCACCCCACAGGCAGAGGAGATACTCTCACGCAATGGTTACAAGGTACTAGTCGACACGGTCTTAGCGGATGGTCTTAGGCTGGGATATTTTACTGAGGACGACTGCAAGGCGTACATGGAGGCATGGTCACAGCCTGGTGCGCTTACTGGTGGCTTGAATTACTATCGGGCGGCCCGTCTCGGTCCATTTATCGGTGAAAGTGATGAAGCCTTGGAGAATTTGATCGAAGATCCTTCGCTTGCTGCCATTACCGTGCCCACCATGGTAATCTGGGGTGAGAAAGACCGTTATCTACTCCCTGGCAATCTTGAAGACCTTGATAGATATGTGACTAACATCGTAATTAAACGTATCCCCGATGGCTCACACTGGGTCATACATGAGAAGCCGGCACTTATTAACGCGTACGTACGTGAGTTTATTGAAGGCTAAACCTCAACCGGCTTAAAACTATGGTCAGGAGGATGATATCACGCGTCATACATTTGACAATATTTTCCTGCTAATCTATCCTAACCCTCAGATTTATGGGGGGCAAAATGGCTCTGGACACTATTTGCATCATCGGTGAAGGTGAGCTGAAGGAGAGACTAAAGGAGTTACTAGTTAAAGCAAACTTCAACGTCATCGCCGCCGACCTGAGTCAGGATTATGCTGAGCAAGCTTGTGATGCTGATTTGGTTGTGGAATCTGTGGCTGAAGACCTTGCTTTGAAGCGGAAAGTATTTGCTGATTGTGATGCCAAGTGCCACAAGGGGACAATTTTAGCCACTACCACCTCTAATTCTTGGGTTACAAAGTTGGCAGCAGCTACTAAGAGACCTGACAAAATCGTGGGGCTGAACTTTACAAAAAGTCTATCTGGAGACAAATACCTGGTTCAGATCGTCCGAGGACTGCAAACTTCTGACAGCACTGCCCGAGTTTCGGAGGAGCTCTTGGAGAGGGCAGGAGTTGCCGCTGTGAGAGTTGCCGAGAGCCCAGGTCTTATTTTGGACAGAGTGGTTGCCTCGATAGTGAATGAGGCTTGCGTCATGTACTCAGCTAGATTGGCTACTATTGAGGATATCGACAGGATGATGAAGGTCTGCGTGAATTGGCCCATGGGCCCCTTTGAATTCGCTGATTACATAGGGGTGGATAGAGTAGTGGCGATCTTGGAATGCCTATCGCGGGAGCTTGGTCCCAAATATCTACCCAATTTTTTGCTCAAGAAGATGATCGATGCCGGTTGGCTGGGACGGAAGACCGGGCGTGGGTTCTATGTATATGATAGGTGAGCCCAAACGGAGACAAAATAGCGCAATTGGAGAGCATTGTCTATAGCAAGGAGAAGGGCATAGCCAGGATTGCGGTAGAAAGACCCAAAAGAAGCGCTTTAATCAGGGGGTAAGGTTGGAATCGTGACAGGTGATGCAGGATGCGGCGGAAGATGGAAGCATCGAAGCGGAATATTATTGTCCATCCTATCTGATGGGTTGGTATGCGAAAAAAGCACCTTTTGTGTTTGCTTTGCCATCAAAGGCTGTGCTGAGTGTATGGCAGCTTTCCTTGAGAATGAGAGGCGGCAACCGGGGTCTAAAGGAGGGTAGAAATTTATAGTCCGGAGTCAAAAAATGGAGATTAGGAAGATTTGTGTTTTGGGTGCGGGGGTTATGGGGCATGGAATTGCACAGGTTTGTGCTCAGGCGGGATATCTGGTCAATTTACGAGATATAAAGGGTGAGTTAGTGGAGGTGGGCATGGAGAAGATTCGAAAGTTCCTCGCTGGGAGTGTGGAGCGCAAGAAAATACGTCCAAATGAAGCTGATGCCATTTTGAACCGTATAAACGGCATGACTAATTTGGAAGAGGCAGCCCGAGATGTTGATGTGGTAATCGAGGCTATAGTTGAAGATATAGACAAGAAAAAGGACCTCTTTAGGGAGCTTGACCAGATATGCCGTTATGATACCATATTTGCCTCTAACACCTCGGCTCAGTCCATCACTGAGATGGCAATGGTAACTAGTCGCCCAGAGAGATTCATCGGGATGCATTGGTTCAATCCGCCTCAGCTTATGCAGGGGATAGAGGTCATTGTTCATGATAAGACTTCTAAGGATACCCTGGATACTGTTCTGGACCTATGTAAAAGGTTGGGCAAATATCCGGGCGTGTGCAAAGACTCACCGGGATTTATCGTCAACAGACTTCTGCAGATTTGGTACAACGAGAGTCTGAATATGTTTGATGAAGGGATAGCTGAGCCGCAAGATATAGATACCGCTCTTAAGGTGGCTTACAATTTCAGGATGGGACCTTTTGAGCTGCGTGACATGGTTGGGCTTGATGTGGCTTTAGCTAGCACCAGCACGCATTATCGAGAACTGATGAGAGAGCAATTTAAGCCTCCGAGATGTCTCATTATGAAAGTTAAAGCTGGGGAGCTGGGCAGAAAAACCGGCCGGGGCTTTTATGAATATAAATCCGAAGCTTGAAGTAAAAAGGCGAACATTCATTAGTGATGCCTTCTTCCTGTTATCCAGATCCACCTTGGCTGGGGTTGGCAATGGCAAACGGAGGTGTGACAAGTGAAGATCAACGTAATGACCGACATTCTTGAAGCTAATGACCGCATCGCTGCAGCTAATAAGGATGTGTTTGATGGTCACAGGAACCTGGTGATTAACCTCATGAGTTCGCCGGGGGCTGGAAAGACGACCTTGCTGGAGAGAACTGCTGAAGCACTGAAAGGTAAGCTCCGTCTTGGCGTGATTGCCGGTGACATTGAGACCACTCGGGATGCAGAACGACTGCAGAAATATCAGCTGCCTGTTGTTCAATTGACCACAGGCTCCGCTTGTCACCTTGATGCCAATATGGTTGCCTCTGCAATACCCCACATTGACCTGAGCAAGCTTGATATCCTGATTATCGAGAACGTGGGAAATCTTGTCTGTCCTGCAGAGTTTAAGTTAGGAGAAGACTACAAAGTGATGATGCTCAGTGTCACAGAAGGCGATGAGAAACCGCTCAAATATCCACTGATGTTCCGAGAATCAGCGTTGTTACTCATTAATAAGATAGACCTGTTGAGATATACCAATTTCAATTTGGCTGAGGCGAAGGCGAATGCACGAAAGGTTAATCCAGATTTGAAAATTATAGATATTTCCTGCGTCACCGGCAGGGGAATCTCGTCTTGGGTTGCGTGGATTAGATGGTGCTACCAGAGGAAGTTCAGGACTACGAAGCGTGCATGAAATGGCGATTGCTCTAAACATCCTCAATATTGTCACTGCTGTAGCGCAGCGAGAAGGAGCACAAAGAATCACCAAGGTCAATGTGGTAGTGGGGGAACTAAGGGGGATTATTCCTCTGCAGTTGATTTACAGTTTTGGACTGATAGCTGAAGGCACGATGGCTAGAGGAGCGCAGCTTGATTTGGAGATAATACCAGTGACCGTGAGATGCAAGAGGTGTGGGGAAACGTTTATTGTTAAAGATCACAGATACACTTGCCTCAAATGCCAAGGCGAGGATGTCCAAACGATAGGCGGAACTGAGCTTCGAGTGAAGGACATTGAGGTCGAATAGTAAGTTAAGGAGGGAAAAATCCATGTCCGAAATGGTGTATGAAAGATTAGCCGAGGCGTTAGCTTCGAGGGGTGGAGCAATGCCAGCTTTGAAATGCAACGAGCTTTTCGCCCTGCTAAAAGAGCTTTTTTCTCCCGAAGAGGCGGAACTGGCAGCTAAGATGCCCCTCAGTCCTATTCCTGCAGAGACATTGGCTAAGGAGTTTACTGAGGGTGATTCCAGGAATGTGGAAAATCTGCTAGAAGCAATGGCCAACAGGGGACTGGTCTTCTCTTTTAAGCGTAATGACGTCATGTTTTATACGCTTATGCCGTTAGTTCCAGGTATCTTCGAAATGCAGTTTATGAGCGGAGAGGTGAGTGAGCGCACCAAAAGACTGGCTCGCCTGTTTGATAATTATTTCTCGTCGATCCGTAAGGTATTGACACAGCCAAGCCAAGACACTTCAGGGAGCTATGCTGCTGTTCCTTTTGCCAGGGTTATCCCGGTGGAGGAGGAGATCCCAATTGGTGCTATAGTCCATCCCTATGATAGGGTTTCAGAATACATCGAAAAAGCCGACTACATAGCAGTTGGCGTTTGCTACTGTCGTCATCATGGAGAGCTATTAGGGCATCCCTGTGATAAGCCAAAGGATGTGTGTATGGCTTTCGGTCCTCAAGCTAGGTATGTCGCCGAGCGTGGCTTTGGTAAGCTGATATCAAAGGAAGAGGCACTCCAGATCCTTGACCGCGCTGAGGAAGCTGGGCTTGTACATTGCTCCAGCAATACAGGCAAATACATTAACTTCATTTGCAATTGCTGCAATTGCCACTGCGGTATTATCCAGAGTATGAGGAGAGGCGTCGTTCCCATGGGTGCTGTCTCTAGCTTCATTGTCACTGTAGATGAAGACAAGTGTAGTGGGTGTGGTATATGTATAGACAGGTGCCAGATGGATGCTCTTACCTTGGATGCCACCACCGTGGTTAGAAATGTCAAGCGCTGCATTGGGTGTGGGCTGTGTGTATCGGTATGCCCAACCCAGGCACTAAAGCTAGAACCGAGGAAAGATGCACCGGTGCCACCTCGTGATCAACGCGAGCTTAATGCAGCTATGATGTCTTCTCTGTAATACAACTAGCTAATACCAAACACAGTTTAAGAGAATTATCTGTTTTTCTGGTGAGATAAGAAGCGGAGATCAGAGGGTGCTATGAGGAGCAAAAGCAAAAGTGAGTGGCAGGAGAAAACTCTATCTGCAACGTTGAAGCGCTTCCCCGAGAGGCAAGAGCGCTTTGAGACTACCTCGGGCGTTCTGATTGACACGGTTTATACTCCTGATGACTTGAGTGATTTTGATTATGGTGCAGCTTTAGGTTATCCCGGTGAATATCCGTTTACGCGGGGTATCCAACCGACTATGTATAGGGGCAGAATATGGACTATGCGACAGTACGCTGGCTATGGCACTGCTGAGGAGTCCAATCGGCGCTACCGTTATCTCCTGGAGCAAGGGCAGACGGGGTTAAGCGTTGCTTTCGATTTACCAACCCAGATGGGTTACGACTCTGACCACCCGTTAGCCAAAGGGGAAGTCGGTCGTCTTGGAGTAGCCTTGGATAGTCTTGAAGATATGGAAATCCTGTTTAGAGACATATCTTTGGATAAGATCAGCACCTCAATGACTATTAATGCCACTGCTCCTATTGTCCTTGCCATGTATATTGCTGTTGCTAAAAAGCAGGGAGCTGCTCTTGCTAGCCTTGAGGGTACAACACAAAACGATATTTTGAAGGAGTACATCGCTCGGGGGACCTACATTTTTCCTCCCCGTCCCTCAATGCGCCTGACCGCTGATATCTTTGCCTATTGTAGTAAGCATCTTCCCAAATGGAATACAATTAGCATAGGTGGTTACCACATTAGAGAAGCTGGTGCCACTGCGGTCCAGGAGATCGCCTTTGCTTTGGCTAATGGTATTGCCTATGTTGAGGCGGCGATGCACGCTGGGCTAGACGTGGATGGCTTTGCTGGTAGAATCTCTTGGATATTTCAGACCGGCAACAACTTGTTTGAGGAAGTTGCCAAACTGAGGGCACTGCGCAGGATGTGGGCTAAGATAATGAAGGGGAGATTTAAGGCAAAAGACCCACGTAGTTGGATGCTTCGTACCCATGTCCAAACCGGCGGGTCAACGTTGACAGCCCAGCAACCTATCAATAACGTCGTGCGAGCTACGTACCAAGCCCTAGCAGCGGTGCTCGGTGGAGTGCAATCCTTGGCTGTCTCCTGCTACGATGAGGCTGTCTGTCTGCCTACAGAAGAGTCAGTGCAACTAGCTTTGCGCATTCAACAGATTTTAGCCTTTGAGAGCGGTGTTGCTGATGTTGTTGATCCTTTGGGTGGTGCCTATTTTGTTGAAAGCCTTACTGATACTTTGGAGAGGGAAGCAAACAAGTATATTGCTAGAATCGATAGCCTCGGTGGTGCTGTGGCTGCAATAGAGCAAGGATTTCAGCAACGGGAGATTCAAGAGAGCTCTTACCGTTACCAAAAAGCACTCGAGGAGGGCAAGAGCACTGTAGTTGGAGTTAACAAGTTTGTGTCCCCATATCCTAAGGTGGAAAAGCTGCTTCGAATTGATGCTAATTTGGAGAAACGGCAAATAGAACGTTTATCTCAGGTTAGAAAGAACCGAAATAATGCTGAAGTGAATCAGACGTTAAGAAGGCTGGAGGAAGTGGCTAGAAGCGAGGATAATATTATGCCAAGCCTCATTGAATGTGTGGAAGCTTATGCTACCGTGGGTGAGATATGTGAGGTGCTTCGCCGAGTTTTCGGCAGTCAGAAAGAATATTTGGTCTTTTGATGTAGTTAGTCAGTTTGTGTCGCAATGGAGGGAAAAAAGTATGAGGGGGTTCACGAGTATAGGGAAGCGGGAAATAAGGGACTTGCTAGGGAAAGGCTGGCTGACTCATGATGGAATGTGGTTCTCCCGTGTTTGTAAGGAATTCGGCATCGAAGAAGCAAATTTGATAAACAGGGCTGCTATAAAATCCATGGAGGGAATTTTCAATTTTTTCAGAGATTGATTTGGAACGGAGCCCCCAGGGACTTTTTTTATTGGCTGATGTTAGTTTTTTATTTCACCAAATACAGGTGTCTCAGTTTCAGCTTTTCAATCACTTTCGCCATGAACTCTTAAAGTGTCTCCCGCTTTTAGGGGACCTTTCATCTTGTCTGTTCAGGTAAGTCAGAATAGAGGCAGGGTAAAGCGAGCAAGCCCAGTTATAATTATATATAATACTTATCATAGCCTCGCTTATCGTCCTACTTAGTTATGGATTTTTCTCTCACTTTTCACCCGTTCCGTCTAATATACTGTTTCGGAGTTGAATGAATCTCATCCCAAGTCCCTGCCCAGAATAGCTACAGCACTTACCTGAGGGGGACCACCGAAGGTGTGGGATAAGCCGAGCCTCACATTTTTCAGTTGCCGCTCTGGTGATTGAGCCCTACCCTGTATCTGCTTGTAGACTTCATATGTCATCCTAAGACCACTGGCTGCTACTGGATGTCCGAAACACTTTAAACCGCCATCTGTGTTGATTGGCAAACCTCCGGAGAGTTCGAAAAAGCCAGCGTCAATGTCTTCTTTGGCTTTGCCAGGTGAGCTGAAGCCAAAGTTTTCATAGATGATGAGTTCGGTGATGGTGAAGCAGTCATGGACTTCGGCGATATCAAGCTCACGCCGAGGGTCTTTTATCCCTGCTTGCTCATATGCCTGCAGTGAGGAGTTGCGTAAAGAGTCCCAGTTGATCCAGTCGAATTGTGGACGGGTGTGTGGTAACAGCGGGTCGAATGATTGACCTAATCCTTTTATATAGACAGGTTCACCTTTGAATTTTGTAGCTTGATTGGCTGGAACCAGAATGGCTGCTGCTGCGCCGTCGCTATTGCCGCAACAGTCAAAAAGACCCAATGGCCAGGCGATAATAGGAGCATTGAGGACTTGTTCTAAGGTTATCTTGTTGCGGAAATGAGCTTTGGGCGACATGCTGCCGTTGTAATGGTTCTTCACCGCGATTTTGCCAATGGTTGCCTTGCCTTCTGCAGGGCTTAATCCGTAGACATGAAAATATCTGGTAGCAATGAGGGCAAAGGTACCCGGTGAGGTGCGGCGTGCTTCTAATACTGGACTCATACCTCGCCCTGTGCCGAGTCCGGGAAAACCGGTATCTTTGAGTTTTTCTACTCCGAGAGCTAACACGATGTCGTACATCCCGGAGGCTATAGCAAAACAGGCATTCCTTAAAGCTTCGTGGCCAGTAGCACACCAGTTTTCCACCCGAGTCATGGGAATACGTAGCTTCAATGGGTTGGCGGCATGAGTAGCTCCTATCCCAATCATCGGCGCAGTCACTGTCCCAAACCAGCAAGCCTGGATGTCTTTAGGACTTATACCGGCGTCTTCGTAAGCTTCATAGGCGGCATCTATCGCTAAGTCGTCAAGTCCTACATTCCAGCGCTCTCCGAACTTGGTACAGCCCATACCTATAATGGCTACTCTATCTTTAATGCTTTCCATCCTCTTAGCCTCCTTATCTCAGCGGTCGACATTTCCAGAAATAGTTATACATACCAGCACCTTCGTAAATTCTTCTGAATGTCATCTCAACAGGCATGCCTATCCTGATTTCTGTTGGTTCACAGTCCGTCATAATCCAGGATAATCTTGTGTTATCTAGCTCAGATTCGATAATGACCTGGGGTATTATCGGGTCATCGCTTCTGCCAGCCAAGTTGTCCAAGGAGAACGTGAACACCTTGCCTTTTTTGTCTGATAGTCTTACCTCCTCGTAGTTATCTTTAGCCTGACATTTATAACAGACTCTTTGAATGGGATAAGTGACAAGCCCACAGTTTTTGCATTTGCTACCGTGGAAACGGATTGACGAAGCACGTTCCCGCCAGCTAACACTGGCTGAAGGGAAGAGCCGAAAAGGTTCACCGGGCTGTGGCTCCAATAATCCGCGGTAGCTCAAGTATCGCTCATAGCTGGGCAAAGGTTTCTTTGATGCTAGGAAACCTTTCACACCACGCCTGTTATTTCTGATCTTGTCTGCTTCGCTGGTAACTTCGCAAACGAAGACATCGCTCCCATCTCCGTAACTTGCTACGACAAGTCTATCACCTTCTTTGGCTTCCTCTAGGGCGGCTACCAGCATCAGTAAGGAATGTGCACACCCACATATACCTAGGTTATCAGCCATTAGATCTTGTAGTTGTGTCTTGGAGTCGAAGCCCAGCACCCTAGCAAGTTGTTGCTGGGCTCTGCTATTTGGACCGTAGAGCACTGCTTTGGTGAAGGAATTGGCGGACAAATTTCGACTTTTCATCAAACTAGAAATTGATTTGGTCATGTTCTCGAGATATCCATGCTCAATTATGAAGCGTTCTTCCCAGGATTGCACGTAAGTGTCCTTGTCTAATCTCCAGATATCGTACATTTCATTAGATATGGAGTGATAGGCTTCGACATTCGCGATTGGCTTCCAATTTTTACCGACAAGCAGAGCCGCTGCGCCATCGCCGAAGTTTTGCTCATAGTCCGAGCGAGGGTAGGCTAAGCGACAATCAGCGGCGGCGACGATTATGTTTTGTGCTGAGCCACTATTAGTCGCATCTAATGCCGCTCTCAGAGCAGTTGTCCCCGCTCGTAAGCTATTTCCAAAGTCGGCGGTGAGCATCTCTGATTTCAGGTCAGCGGCAGCGGCTACCAAGGCTGCAGATTGCTTCTCTCGAAAAGGTGCTGTAGTTGAGGCGAAGAACAGACCATCGATAGTCTCGCGCTCGATCCCACTGAGGCAGTCGAGCACTGCCTCTACTGCCATTGTGATTGTATCTTCGTCGTGGTTAGCCACACTTCGCTCGCCACCCAAGGATGACCTACCCCAAGAGGATGCTATGATGTCTCGGCTCAATCGCCACAAGGGCACATAAGCCCCGTAGGAAATAATTCCTGACATAAAAAGCCTCCTTGTATCTTCTTGTGTTCAGGTGTTCTCAAAAAACTAGTGATGCCCTGTCATAACTTTTTTCTAGATCCCTAGATGAATGGCATCTGTGATCGCTTGTAGTTTATGGGCATCCCCAAGGTCACCTTTCACGGTAAACTAAAGCCTTGTCATGTTCTCAGCAGCCGACGTCTTAAAAAGCAGCCTCAATTTCGTTGCATGCTGAGAACTTTAACTGCATGAACTACAGCCTTGCTCTATGACAGCGGAGCCATTATCGGTACTGAGTTCTACAGAGGCTTGAAATATTTTATATCCAAGATGGAGCCAATCCTCTTCGCCTTGGGCTTAAAAACTGCTTCAACCGGCATGCCAATCTTGACTTTGTCAGGTGCCACTTCGCCTAGCTGGTGAACAAGCCCACCACAAGCACCATCAATTTGAACCATAGCCAATATTACCGGGTCGTTCAGCCTAGCTCCGTCCAAATCGAGATAAACTATTGTGTAGGTGTGTACCACCCCCTTATTGTTTACTTCCCGCCAGTTTTCTAGCTTGTTGAAACAGCGTTCGCAGAAGAGACGGGCTGGCACATAGGTCAAACCGCAATTCTCACATGTGGTTCCCATAATTCTAGCATTGTCCTTTATCTCCCTGAAAAACCGTTCTCCGGCGACGCCATAGGTGTACTGTCCATATAGTGGGATTTCACCATACCAAGGTTTAGTTTGACTAACTCGGGTTATTTTGTCTAAAGGACTCATCATCTTCCTCCTAGAATGGTTTCCAGTACTTGATGTCGGTAATTGCCCCCTCGCGTTGTGCCTTTGGTTTCCAGACTGCCTTAACTTTCATTCCGATCTTCACCTTCTCGGGGTCAACTTCGTCTATGAGGTGCATTATACCCACCCCGTTAGAGCCATCAATCTCAATTAGAGCTGAAATTAGTGGCTTCCGCAATCGTTCAGCATGTGTGCCAGTGTACGCAATGGAAAAGGTATTGACTGTGCCGGTGTCTTTGAGGTAGACCCATTCGTCGACTGTCCGGAAGCACCACTCGCAGAAGACTCTAGCTGGCAGCAACACCCGGTTACACTTGTTACATTTTGTGCCTACAATCCTGCCTCTCTGCAGTTCCGCGAAGTATGTGCCATAGCCAATCCCAGCGTCCCAGGCGTATTTGAGATTGGGTTTCCATTCTGTAAATAAAACTTTCCCCATTTTAAAATCAGCATCAGTAAGAGCTGTTCCCGGCCATTCATTAATTTTTTCAGTCATGTTTTCCTCCTTAAATACCTAATACAACAACAGTTCCCACTTGCATCTCATCTCCCCAGGCCTGGGCAAGGCCCTTCTTTGGTTTGCCTGGCACCTGTCTCTTGCCAGCTTCACCCCGCAATTGCCAAAATATTTCTGCTACTTTCATTACGCCCGAGGCTGCAATTGCGTTACCTACGCCGAGGAGACCTCCAGATGGGCTGGTTGGCAAGTTGCCGTCTCGGTTGAAGTATCCCTGCACCAAGAGCTTGGGGGCTTCACCTTTGCCGCAGAGTAAAAGACCTTCAATATGGTGAAGTTCTTTGTAATCGAAGGGGTCATAAGGTTCGGCGATGTGGATCTCTTTACTTGGTTCTGTGATTCCAGCCATCTCGTAGGCCATCCGAGCAGCAACTTCGACGTATTTTGGATAATAGAGGTCGCGCTGACCGACATACATGCTGTCCAGACACCAACCTACGCCCTCAATCCACACCGGCTTGTCGGTAATTCTTCTGGCAACATTCTCTGATGCCAGTACTAGGGCGGCTGCCCCATCGCTTGTTGGGCTGACATCAAGTCTTTTTACTGGCCACGCCATCACCTCTGAATTCATGACGTCGTCGACCGTGATCTCGGCTGCGAGTTGAGCGCAAGGATGATCTAGAGCATTCCTTTTGTTCTTAACCGAGACGAGGGCGATCTCTCTCTCGGTAATGCCGTGTACGTGCATATAGCGGTTCATCTCCCAAGCGAAGAACCAGAGGAGGCTGGCACCGAGGGGGCTTTCGGTGAATTGGTCCCAGCAGGTGACAAAAGCACCCTGTGGGTGGGGCATGCAGGAGGACATTTTCTCTTCTCCCACTACAAGACAGGTGTCAAAAAGCCCCGAGGCAACATGATACCAGCCTTGGGCAACGGTAAAAACCCCAGTGCCACCGCCAACAAAGCCTCTTATGCAGGGCTTGCGCCAACCGCCGCAGCCGTCAGTAAGATATTCCGATTTCATGTGGACCATGTCAAAAGCATCCGGTGCTGTGCCAATAGCTACAGCGTCTATATCCCTTATGGTGAGACCACAGGAGTCAAGGGCCATTTTGCTGGCTTGCCAAGCCAACTCCTTTCCTGTTTCCAGTGCACGGCGCATGAACTTAGTCATTCCAGCGCCAACTATAGCCACTTTACGCATGCTCATTAAATGCCTCCTTTTGATTTACTCATTAGTCAGTATTATCACTGTGCCGCTGGTTGTTGGGATACCTCGCCATGATTGGGCAAGACCGACTTTAACATTGGGTACTTGTCTTTTACCAGCTTCACCACGCAATTGGAGTACTATCTCCAAGGTTCGTTGCAGACCCGTAGCCTCCCCCATCCAGCCAACACCGAGGCTACCCCCGGATACATTCACCGGTAGCTCGCCTTCCCTTTCGGTAGCCCCTTCTTCTACCAAAGCGCCGGCTTCGCCTTTGTGGCATAGTTTTAATGCTTCCATGTGCTGAAGCTCTTTGTAGGAGAAGGTGTCGTCTATTTCAGCAATATCTATTTCTTTTCTGGGATACTTGATACCAGCCATTTTGTATGCCATCTCACCTGCCAGCCGTGCATATACTGCCTCACCCCAAGGTCTGCTTTCGAGACTTGGTGTGTCTGAACACCAGCCAACTCCTCTTATCCACACTGGTCTTTTGGCAAAGGACTTAGCTTTTTCCTCTGAAGCTAGAACCATCACAATTCCACCATCGGTCGGCGCACTAGCATCCAAACGGCTGAGTGGATAGAAGGTTTTTTCGCAATTGAGCACATCGTTCACCGTTATTTTGTCTCCGTAGGAGGCTAGCGGGTTGTCGATGGCATTTTTTTTGTTCTTAACGGAGACCAAAGCACATTGTTCTCTTGTATTTCCAGTCTCATAGAGGTATCGATTCATTTCCATTCCGGCAATGTAGTTAGCATTGTATCCTAATGGTTTGTTGAACACGGGATCCATAGCGTGAGTTACTAGATAACCCGGAGTGAGCATGTTGGATAGTTTACTGTGGGACTCCACGGCTACGATGCTAAATTGTCCAGTGCGTATCAGCATATAAGCCACAATTAGCCCCGCAATACCATCATGGCAAATCGTGTGTATAGACCGCATGACTGCACCTATATTGTCAGGGACATGTATGTCAAAGATGCTCCTGCCCTCGGTGAAGTCCTCAGCACAGTTAACGAAGCTGTCGATGTCGTGTCTAGGACAAACCCCTGCATCTTCATAGGCTTTGAATGCGGCTTCAAACATCATTTCTTTAAAGGACACATCCGGTGTTATTGGCTTGAATGCAGTATAGCCTACACCTATAATAGCTACTCTTGAACACATTTCTCATGACCTCCTTTAACAACAAGTGCGCTGTATTATTATGCAGTATCCACGGTTCCCGGTTCTCAATTTACATGTTCTCCTCCTGCTGTAAGCTTTTTGTTAAGTACCTAGCTGTTTTTTTGCCTCTTTCTATTTGCAACTGGACTTATTATTTCCAGAGTTGCTTATGCATTTATGAAGAACCCTCGAGGGTCGAATAGCCTCAAGAGGGTTATCTCTTCATCAGTTGGAGGTTCCACTTTCTTCAGATTCGGATCAATTTCCAGTTCCCAGCCAACCTTTCTCCTTATCCCGTCAATGATTTCCTTTTCACTCTGGTCTGGCTTGGGTGGGATATAGGCTGTCAGCGTGAATGTCTCCTTGCCACCAACCTTCTCGAAGATGCCGACGTCTGTCACCAGTGTGGTGACTCTTTCTCCGGTAAAGGTAATATATGGGACATTTTCGACTAATCTCTGTTTGCCTGAATTAACTACCACTATTGTCTCTCTATTGTTGCTGGCTATGTCATTGGCTCCCCCGGAGCCGACCAGATAGGCTACACCAGGAACCTTTGTCGAGTTTACATTTCCGTACTTGTCCACTTGTCCCGCTGCTAAAATGCCGATACATTGATTCGTTGGACCACTGACGAAGACACCAAGCATTGTCTCTATGTTGTTGAGTATCTTGCATGTGGGCATGTGGTGATACCCGAATATCGTTGGGTCTGATGGTCTAGGTAGGTAGCCATACATTCCTATCTCGGCCATCAGATCCACATCATACCCGCTTTCCTTAAGTTTATAAATAGCCAGCCACGCTGCCAAGTTTGACAAACCTACGCCAGTTAATATCGTCTTATACCCGCTGTTTATGACCTTGTCAGTTATGACCTGCGAGCCGGCCACCACCATTTTCTCCAGAGGATTTGGTTCCCTTCCAAACTCAACCTTTGGGATTTCATACATTATTTCTGCTTTCCAGGCATCCGAATCAGCCTTACCTTTCAAGTAGAGAAGCCTGTCTCTGCCAACCTTGGAAAGGTAGTCGCTGTGGTCTTTGCAGTCCAGAATCCAGTATTTTATCCATTTCAAAAATTTCTCTTCGTCTCTTGAAGCCTTTCTGACATCAAGAACAAAATCATAATCATCGAAATAGTGTTCGAACTCAGGTAGTCCACAATTTGTCATCCCACCTGGGTGTGCTCCATAAGGGACTTCACAGACCGCACGGACCATGTAGGATGGGATGCGTGCCAGGTGTGAGTGTCTGCGGATAAACTCTGTGGTTACTATTTTCTCAGCGGTAAGAATAATCCCATTCTTGGCTCCCCAGGCTCCGAACACATCAGCACCTAAAGGGTATGTCATAATGGCGTTCCCGCATTGATCAGCAGCGGCAACATGGACTAGCGCTATGTCCGGTCTTAACGCTTTCATCATCCCTATTTTCTCACCGGGTCTAAACGGGTCATCGATTACTGCAAACGACTCCTTGTTTTCATACTCCATGGAGCTTCCCAGAATCGACTTGGTGGGGGTTAAACTCCATCCCATTGCGCCAGCTAGCAGCCTTTGTGGAATGGTCAGCATTGTCCAGTTCTCGAACTCTACCTCGCCAGATATGTACGCCTTTTGCACTACAGGGTTGGGTCCTGGTGATGGGTACGCATCACCGGCGAAACTAGTAATAATCCTTTTCACCAACCTTCCTTGAATCAAGGCGTGGAGTGTCGCAGTGACGCTGTTGCATATGAGTGTGAAACCCGGATCTTTGCCCCAGAATTCCCTAATTAGTTGATAGATTAAGGCCCCGCCTCTTCCTGCAAAATGGATGGACATGCCGCTTCTAACATGTTTTCTGATGGCTTCCTCAAGGGAACATACCTTGTCTTGCCCCTCGACCACGGGGACTCGAAACTTAGATTCTATAAAAGATTGCAGTTCTTGTGGCTCGGTCACGGTTAACTTTTTAGGCAAGAGCTACATTCAGCGTGTGCATCTCGTGACTTGGTAGAATGCCTACGTCTTCGCAAGAAGCTTTGCCTTGCACATAGGTTAAAAGTTTCCGTGGAGGCTCTTAACCAAGGCATCGTTTCTTGTCGGCATCCAACGTGGGTGAGCTAGTGGTTTGCCCAAATATCAGGAATGATTAAATGATAACAGCCGCAATGGTATATGTCAATATGATGTAAAGCGCGGTTTATTTGCACTTTTAAATGGCATGATGCTACAATGCTATAAAGCTATGGTACTGAGCGACCGAACCATTAGAGAGGAAATTGCCAGAGGAAGAATCATTGTTGAACCTCTCTTCCAAGATTGTATCCAGCCAGCCAGCATCGACCTTCATCTTGACAGAAAACTCCTTATCTTTAATCCACAGCGGTATCCTGCGTATATAGATATCAAACGTAGCTTGGATCACTTGAATGAAGTTGTTGAGATTGATGAGGATAATGCCTTTTTCCTTAATCCTGGGGAGTTTGTGTTGGCAAGCACTTTAGAATCGATTACCTTGCCCGACGACATAGTCGGTCGCCTCGAAGGCAAGAGCTCTTTGGGGAGATTAGGGCTTTTGATCCACTCTACCGCGGGCTATGTTGATCCGGGTTGGCGTGGTCGTCTCACTATTGAGCTCACCAATGTTGCCAAATTGCCGATAACTCTTTATTATATGATGAAAATTGGACAAATCTCTTTTCTTAGGTTAACCTCTCCTGTGGATAGATTATACGGATCGGTTGAGTTGGGGAGTAAATATCAAGGTCAAACTGAGCCGACCGCCAGTAAGTGTTATGAGGATTTCTCAAAGAGGTTGTAGGTGTTAGCTCGAACGGTAGATTTTATGGAATGCGCTTTATCATTAGCTGGCTTAGCTTTGGGTTACACCAGCCCTAATCCGGCTGTTGGCGCTGTGGTGGTTAGAGATGGGGTTGTTGTAGGTTTAGGACATACACAACCCCCTGGTTCTGTACATGCTGAAATAATGGCACTTCAGCAAGCTGGACCGAGGGCTAAGGGCGCGACGATGTACGTTACCCTAGAGCCTTGCTGCCATTATGGACGGACACCACCCTGTGTTCAAGCGATAATCGATGCAGGTATTTCGGAAGTTCATGTAGCACTGATAGACCCCAATCCTCTGGTTTCTGGGAAAGGATTGAAGTTGTTAGAAGAGGCCGGGGTGAAAACATATGTTGGGCAGTACGAAGAAAAAGCTCGAGAGATAAACGAGGGGTATATTAAGTATATTACTACTGGTATGCCTTTCGTCATTGCTAAATTTGCTATGAGCCTAGATGGCAAAATCGCTACTCAAAGCGGTGATTCCAAGTGGATAAGTGGTGATGAAGCGCGTAACTTCGTGCATTATCTGCGTCATATAGTTGATGCCATTATGGTGGGCGCAAATACTGTAGTGGCCGATGATCCTCAGCTTTCAGCTAGGGGGTGCAGTGGCAAAGGGGGCAAAGCTAAGCAGCAGCCTTTAAGGGTTATCGTTGACGGCAAAGGTCGAACACCGCTATCAGCCCGACTTTTTGAGGAGCCAGGAAAAACTCTTATTGCGGTAGCTAAACCATTCGATGCAAAAAAAGCTGAGGATTTTAGGCGGGCTGGTGCTGAAGTTGTGGAATTACCTGCGAAACATGGTGTAATTGACCTAGCGGATTTGTTAAGTCTTTTGGGTAAGCGGCAGATTACTAGTGTTCTGGTGGAGGGGGGGAATAAACTCTTTGGCTCCTTGTTTGATTCCAATCTAGTGGACAAAATTCTAGCGTTCATTTCACCTATCATAATTGGTGGCGAAGGAGCTAAGAGCGCAGTTGGTGGCAATGGTGTAAGGAGGGTTGCTGAAGCCCTTCGTTTAAATCGGGTCAGGATAAGTGAATTTGGCGATGACATTTTGATCAGTGGTTATGTAGGTGGCAGGTAGATGTTCACTGGGATTGTTGAAGAGATCGGGTTAGTTAAAAGAATAACGGGTTCGCGCTTGACTATTGGGGCTAAAAAGGTGCTGGAAGGCACTAAGGTGGGCGATAGCATTGCTGTTAACGGAGTCTGTCTGACGGTGACCCTATTAGATAATAATGGCTTTTCTGTCAACCTGATGCCCGAGACAGTTCGGCGCTCCAATCTTGGAAGGCTTCATCACGGAGATACTGTGAATTTGGAGAGAGCTGTATTGTCCGATGGGCGTTTCGGGGGGCATTTTGTACAGGGACATGTGGATGGGGTTGGTGCCATTGTGTCGCTGTTGCCTGAAGAGGAAGCCGTTCTTGTTAGGATTTCAGCCCCTGCAGAGCTTATGCCGTATATGGTTAATAAAGGTTTTATTGCCGTTGACGGTGTGAGCCTAACAATTATTGATCGTGATGATTTCTCCTTTTTGGTTTCTTTGGTGGCTTATACTCGCGAGCATACCACTCTAGGTAGCAAGAAACTAGGCGATATGGTTAATCTTGAGGTGGACGTTATCGCCAAATATGTGGAGCGGCTTATGCGAAATGAAAAGCGAGGAATGACGATTGATTTTCTTGAGGAGCACGGTTTTTTAAAGGCGAGGTGAAGTTCAGTGAGATTTGCAACGATTCCAGAGGCAGTCGAAGATGTAAGGGCTGGCAGATTTATTATCATTGTTGATGATGAGAATCGGGAGAATGAAGGTGATCTGGCGATTGCTGCGGAGAAGGTGACTCCGGAGGCGATAAATTTCATGGCAAAAAATGCTCGTGGCCTCATTTGCTTGCCTATAATCGGGCAGCGTCTGGACGAGCTGAGAATCCCATTAATGGTTCAGGAGAATACGGCGAAGTTTTGTACAGCCTTTACAGTTTCGATCGAAGCTAAACATAAGACCTCCAGTGGTATTTCTGCTTTTGACCGTGCGGCAACTATAAAGGCTGTGCTTGACCCAAATACTAAGCCAGAAGACTTAGCTCGTCCTGGGCATATGTTTCCTATTCGGGCAAGGGAAGGAGGGGTATTAGTGCGAGCTGGCCATACTGAGGCTATTGTGGATTTAGCTAAGTTGGCAGGACTTTATCCTGCCGGGGTTATTTGTGAGATTATGAACGAAGATGGCACTATGGCCCGTTTGCCCCAATTGGAAGTCATTGCCGCTGAGTTCGGGATTAAAATTGTGAGCATAGCTGACTTGATTTCGTATCGCCGACGCCATGAGAAATTGGTGGAGAGGGTCGCTGAAGCTAAATTGCCAACTAAGTATGGCGAATTCGTCATTATTGCTTACAGGAGTAAGGTTGACCCTGATGAGCATGTTGCTCTGGTTAGAGGTGATATATGGGGTGATGAGCCAGTGCTAGTACGGGTTCATAGCGAGTGTCTTACTGGCGATGTGTTTGCCAGTCTACGTTGTGATTGTGGCGGTCAAATCGCGTTAGCTATGGAAAAGATTGCCGCTGAAGGACGCGGAGTGTTTCTGTATATGCGGCAGGAGGGGAGGGGGATAGGTTTTCACAACAAGCTCCGAGCTTATGCGCTTCAGGATCAGGGGTTAGACACTGTGGAGGCTAATATAGCATTAGGCTTTGATGCTGATTTAAGGGATTATGGCATTGGGGCGCAGATTTTGGCAGATCTAGGTTTACATAAGATTCGACTATTGACTAATAATCCCAAAAAAGTGATCGGACTTGAGAGCTATGGGCTTCATATAGTTGAGACTGTGGAGCTAATGACACAACCCACCCCATATAATTTGGAGTATCTGAAAACCAAGCAGAAAAAACTTGGGCACTTATTGGAAGTTGATGAGGTGGCTGAGACTTAATCTGCTAGTCAAGGAGGACATGTTATATGGCGAAGCGATATGAGGGTATGTTATTGGGGAAGGGACTGAAATTTGGTGTGGTCGTTTCCCGTTTCAATGAAATCATTACCACACGGTTGCTTGAGGGAGCGAAAGATGCTTTTTTACGCCACGGTGTAGACGAGCAGGACATTGATGTCGCTTGGACGCCGGGTTCTCTGGAGATACCTCTGGTGGCTAAGAAGTTGGCCCAGAGCGGCAAGTACAATGCGATTGTGTGCCTTGGGGCAGTGATTCGTGGCGGCACGCCACATTTTGAGTATGTGGCTTCCGAGGTAAATAGGGGCATTACCAAGGTGAGTCTGGATACAGGATTACCGGTCATTCAAGGTGTGATAACAGCTGATACTCTAGAGCAGGCTATTGAGCGAGCTGGCGCTAAGGAGGGCAACCGTGGCTTTATGGCGGCGTCAAGCGCCATTGAGATGGCTAATCTGCTTAAAACGATTGGTAGCTGATACGTGATTATGTAACCTTGTAGACGCGGTCTCCCGGTCTTACACGGCTTGGCACTTTGACCCCTACTGCATCTCCAGCTTTACCCTCTGTGACATTCACATTGTTGATCTGCATGGACTCAACAATGAGTTCGAGGTCTGTTGTGTGCCCTTTGATATGGATTTTGTCTCCCACTTTTAGCGTCCCCGTCAGCGTAATGCCTGCTACTACAGGTCTGGCGAAGAAATCGCTCACCCGTCCTACCTCGACTTCTGGCATCTATGATACCTCCTTCTGTTGCTTGGTTTATATAAGTATAGACCTCTGGCTTCAATAAATCAAAGTCTGCATAGTTGACATAAAATGGACTGAAATTGACAACTTAAGTTACAGGTGTTAGCATCTTTATGCCCTTTTTCTAATAACAATATAGAAGTTCAACTGATAATCATGCTGCAGGGGGTGTGATATGAGCTCATAGCTTTGTCAAGACCGCGTGAAACCCAGAAAATCTTAAAAGGAGTGCAATGTGGCTTATGAGAACTTACTTGTAGAACGTGATGGCAATGTCGGGATAATCACTTTAAACCGTCCGCCAGCCAACCCTATCAACCTTGTAACGTTGAATGAACTTGACCACGCCTTAACAGAATTTGAAAACGACAAGACAGTACGAGCCTTGATTATCACGGGTTCTGGTGACAAGGGATTTTCAGCGGGCTTTGATGTGAAGACAGCAGGGACGCCGGAGGCAGAAAAGACCGGTCCCAGAGGGCAGGAAGTGTTTAGACGAATCGAAAAATACCCCAAGCCTGTAATTGCGGCTATCAATGGTTTTGCTCTCGGTGGGGGTTGTGAGTTGTCCATGTCCTGCCATTTCAGGATAATGGTTGATTCTGAGAGAGCCGTGATTGGTCAGCCAGAGATTGACCTGGGGATTATCCCTGGTTGGGGTGGCACTCAGAGATTACCCCGGTTAGTGGGTAAAACCAAGGCATTAGAGATGCTTATTCTCGGCACGAGGATAAGGGCTCCTGAAGCTTTGAGCATTGGGCTTGTCACCAAGGTGTCTCAGCCTGGAGAACTGATGAAGGATGCTAAGGAGCTGGCAAGGACGTTAGCTAAAAAAGCACCAATTGCGGTGGAGATAATCCTTGATGCGGTTACCCGGGGGCTTGAGCTACCTCTTGACGAGGGGCTTAAGATTGAGTTGGCAGGCTCACAGCGGGTGATGAAGACAAAGGATGCTATGGAAGGAATGTTGGCTTTCGTCCAGAAGCGCGAGCCTGTTTTTACCGGGGAATAGCTTTTATTGAGAAAGAAAGGAGATTGTATTTATGAAAGTAGATGACATCAAGAAGATAGCGGTCATGGGCGCTGGTGATATGGGGCATGGGATTGCCGAGGTAGCGTTGTTAGCCGGCTATAAAGTAGCGATGAGAGATATTGAACAGAGGTTTGTCGATAAAGGACTTGCTAGGATTAAGGAGAGCCTCGAGAAGCTTGTGGAAAAGCAGAAGATCTCGGAAGATAATAGAAATGCGATGCTCAACAATGTGCAAACATTCGTTGACATTGATAAGGCTGTTAAGGATGCCGACTTCGTTATCGAGGCGGTTCCCGAGATAATGAACCTCAAAAAAGAGGTCTTTAGAGAGCTTGATAGACACGCACCCAAACATGCTGTGCTGGCTTCAAACACCTCGAATATGAGCATTTCAGAGATTGCGTCGGCTACCAACAGACCAGAAAAGGTCGTTGGTATGCATTTTTTCAACCCGGCTGTCTTGATGAAGCTTGTTGAGGTCATAAAGGGAAATAAGACTAGCGAAGAAACAATGCAGTTAACCTATGACCTTGCACTGAAGATGAACAAGGTTCCAGTCAGAGTTGAAAAAGACTCCATTGGCTTCATCTATAACCGAGTCAATGCACCCAATTCGATTCTCCTCGGTGCTATACTCGAAAGAAAGTTGGCAACTCCTGAGGAAATCGATGCAAAAATGAGGAAGTCTGGCATGCCAATGGGACCTTATGAGTTGATGGATTACGTTGGGCTGGATGTTGCTTATCATGGCTCTCTCTACTTTGCTGAGAGGCTCTCTCCCGAGTATAAGCCGCCTAAATGGTTGAAGGAGAAGGTAGACTCTGGCAATCTGGGGAAGAAGACAGGAAGAGGTATTTTTGACTGGTCTCAAGGGCGGCCAGTAATAGACTTATCCAAGGCAAAAGAAGATTTTGACCCCACTGATTTGATTGCTATTCAGGTGAATGAGGCAACTAAGTTGCTTGAGGAAGGGGTGGTGAAGAACCCGGAAGATATTGACAAGGCGATGGTTAATGGCGGTGGCGCAGCATTTGGGCCATTCCAGCTTGCTAAGGGGATTGGATATGACAAGTTGGCCAAAAGGTGTGAGGAGCTAGCCAAGAGGTTTGGTGTCAAGGTGTTTGAACCGACAGAGACATTGAAAAAAGGGAAGTTTTGATGGTGGATGTTGAAGGCTAAGTAAAAGATGTCTGTATTTGCTGTTGGGTGCCTAAATCGCTAAGTGGTGAATCACAGGAGCGGCGACAGTTTGTTTGGTATGGTGTTTAGCGCCGCTCCTGATTTTGTGCCAATCTGCATCATCATCTCTTTAGTGCTGGTGCATTACAGATACCAGAAACATGCGGTGACTGCTACGCTTAGTAGAGCAATGCCACAAATAATTACGCCGCTGAGCAAACCTAGCAGTCCTTTGTCATGGAAGATGATTGCTGCCATTTGGTTGAATCGTTTCATTTCTGCCTCCTTTACCCTTTTCTAATGTTTAGAACGTATAAGGTCGTTCATTTGTTTAGCTGATCGTTTACATTTTCTAGGATAATTATCTTTTACCTGTCAGTTGGTGTGAATCGGGCGTCCGTATGATTCTAGCTCGTAGAATGGTATTACTACAGATGGCTGTAAAGGGCAACCATCCTTCCTAGTCCTTTCGGCGGATAATTTGTAGCTATTTTTCAAAGCTCACTTGTTAATTAAACGTACTTCCTCAGTATGGGCCAAAATGACGACGTAATTGCTGATGTTGAAGAAATTTGGGGAGCGGTCTAGAATTCAGGTATCTGTCAAATAAGAAGTCGTAATGTTCAGAAATGGCTAATGTTTCGATTGTTAAAGCGGAAGGTGGTTCTTACTTAGCGCTTGCTAAGGATTAATGCCATTGGAGGGCAGTTCGTTAGCCATGGTGATCATATGTTTCTAAAGGCATACCTGGTTACGCCAGGCATGCTTGGTAGCGGAGAGATAACCAGTCCTGAGGTTGTTGTAAGGGGTTGTCCGTTATTGCCGTGGCTTAAAGTGGAGGCTTCGAGGTCAATAGGGGTTGATATTAAATAAGCCTGTGTCTATATATTTAGAGGGAACAGTCCAGCTGTACCTGGGGATAAAGTATGCTTGATCATAGGTCATTGCTCTCGGGTTCGACTTTCCGAAGCTAGGAGTTGGGTGCAGGGGGGTGGCTGCCCAGCAAGGAAATTCTATAAAGACGCTAACACAACCCAAAGCAGGACATGTTTTTAGAAAGTATTGTGGGAGGTATGGCATAGTGAGAGACGGGGAGTTAATGCCAGGCATATATCTGATTGGTGGCTTTTTGGGCACGGGGGTTTGGGGTGCCAATGTGTACCTGTTGGCAGATGATGATTTGACATTGGTAGATACCGGGTTTAAAGGCAGGGCGGGACAAATATTAAAAAAGATAAGGGACTTTGGCTATTCCCCTCGTGACATTGCTAGGATTATCATCACGCACCATCATCCTGACCATATTGGCAGCTTAGCTGAGGTGAAGAAGGCTACGGATGCCCAGGTTATAGCTCATCCCGCGGATGCCCCATACATCGATGGCAGGTTACCTCAGCCAGGGCCGGCAAGGCAGACTTTGATCGGTAAGTCATTGGTGCCTTTTCAGTGGATGTGGGCTACGACACCGGTGGCGGTGGATGTCCTAGTGAACGAAGGTGATCAGCTACCCATATTTGGCGGTACAAAGATATTACATACTCCGGGACATACACCAGGGAGCATCTGTTTGTTAATACAAAGCAGGCGACTAGTGATTGTGGGTGATGTGATTGCTCATCGGTTTGGCTTGAGATTGCCATCGAAGGGGTTTACCGTTGATTTGGCGCAGGAGATCCTATCAGTCAAAAGGGTAGCCACTTTGGAATTTGATGTCATTTGTTTTGGTCACGGTTTGCCCCTTCTGCACGGTGCTCGCCACTCTATAGCCGATTTTGCGAGTAGGCTGTCCTAGTTCGAATAACTCCGTAGGATAGGTGCTTTTCTTCCTAAGGCCCTGGCTTTTTTAGGAAAGCCCAAAGATACATGAACGGCAGGAGTAGCATCCAGAGTGCCCAAAGTGCATAGAACACTACCCAATCGATCTTTTGAACCCTCATTTCATATCATAATCTCCAGACTGGCAACGCCTATTATAATGTAGCGGTCTGCATTAGAAGGATGCCAACTTCTATTTAAAGAAGCAGTCTATTCCTGTTTACCACATTTGCTCATGTCCCATCCAATAGACACAGCATGAGTTTATCACTTTTTGCCAGCGCTCGACAACCAATTGCGTTCCTCTGAGCACAGTCATTGAATGAAAAGTCCACTATCGTCCTATTGTAAGCGCGACCCAAACCAATGTGGATGGGCAAAAATCACTCCTATTGGTTGGGGTGTCATGAATGTGGCTATGTTCTTGTGTCTAGGTCTTGTGGCATCATTTCCGGCACAGGTTGATCACAGAGGAGGAAGATCCTGTGTAGCCAGGTGGGGGTTACTACTGAGGCTTGGTCCCGGTTTGAAATACGAGTTACAGAAAACTGGTATAATGAAGGAGATAGAAGAAAAAGGTTTTAGAAGGGTTGCCTGGATGGCACAGCAGTTTGAATGCCCGTGTTGCGGTGCGCGCAACAGGGTCGGTCATCGGTACTGCACCGGCTGCCGGCAGCCTTTCTATTATAGTTGCGCGCGCTGCAATTCATTCGTAGATATTTCCTTCAAGTTCTGCCCGGGCTGCAGTATATCGCTGAATTGGACAGTCAAACCACGGGCAAATTTGCTTTCAGCGGCAGCACTCACTTCGCCCCCTAGTCCCAAGCACAAATTCAGGGAGCTAATACTGGTAGCAATCGCAGTATTGGTGCTGGCTCTGGTTACCACGGGGTATCTATCCTATCGTTTTTCATTCGCAGGCTCTCTGGTTCCGGTAGGGTTTGAGTCGTATCAGGAACCTGCATCGTTGCAGGCGTATGTTATGACGGCACCTGATTTTCAATACTTTGGCAACCCACCGTATGTAAAGAGGCCAGGCGAATATATTTACCTGGCAAATAATGCCGATGCCAGTAATGTCAGCTTTGAAAAACTGAAAGCCTTTATCGTTGCAGACCAAACCGATCGGGGGTTGTATATACCCGGCATTCAGATGTGTGGTTATTTTGCCGAGACCTTGCACAATAATGCTGAAAGGGCGGGAATCAGAGCGGCGGTGGTAATTGTGGAGTTTGAAGATGGGTCGGCACCTCATGCGCTCAATGCTTTTGAAACTACCGATTTGGGTCTGGTTTATATAGATTGCACCGGTGCTAGAAGAAGTCCAGCCGCTTTTGAAGATTGGATGTATAAGCTGTTTTACCCTTTGGGACAGGATCGTATGGCATATGTTGTTAAGGGAAGGGAGTACGGAACCATACTGTAGAAGATGCTGAATCACCCGAGTATAGCTACTATGCGGGTTATAGGAAAAGCTGGATAAAAGACGAATACTTCTTCTTTGCACGTCCAGGGGTAGTGAAATCAGTGAAGATTTACTGGTAGTGCGAGTTATGGCAAAAAGATGTTAATTAACTTGCTTGGGCTTATACAGCTGCCAAAATTCCAGATTAAGGTGACAAAAGACTAAGATATTAGAAGTGGCATCTATCCATTTTCGGCGTCGTGTTAAGTGATGTATTTGTGGCTGACTTGGTTCAGATATTAGGTTGGTTTCGAAGTCCGGACTGCTAAGTTGTAATCGGTCGATGCTTGAGAGTGACGGTTTTGCATTGGTCATTCTTGTAGCCTCGGTCCATCTGTGGGCTGTTTCCCTGCTGCGCTCGGCGGAGGCATTTCCAGCTGCAACTATATAGCACGCCAAGTTCTCCTAGTAGCTGCCTTTTTGGCAAGTTCCAGGCATTTTATGCGGACCACAGTGCGGAAAAGGAAATCGATGTGACAGGAATCGCGTCTCTGCTTGCTCTGTCAGCAGCAAATAGTATTGATGCATTGGCTGTCGGTCTCTGTTTCGAGTTGTTACGGGTGAGCATTGCTTTAGCTTGGCTGACTATTGCAGCGTTTGCTTTCAAGGTAACGGCATTTGGTTTTGCATTAGGTAAGAATGTTGGCGGTTTTGTTTGTCAATGGACTGAGATAGCAGGTGCAGAAACGGAACTAGATTGACACACGAAGGTGGCTGTGATATAGTGCCTTGGGTCTAAGAAGAAACCTTCAGGAGGTAAAATGTAATGGCAGGTATCACATCAATTGGAGCCTACATCCCACGATATCGCATGAACCACAATACTATCTTCAATGCAGTGGGTTTCCTCGGGACGTTTCCCACACCAGGCGAGAAGTCAGTTGCCAATCATGATGAAGATACTCTTACCATGGCGGTAGCAGCTGGTATCGATTGTATAGACGGACTGAAAAGGGAGGGGATAGACGGTTTGTATCTTGCTACGACAAGCGAGCCATATGCCCTGAGGCAAAATTCAGCAATCGTGGCTGTCGCTCTTGACCTCCAGCCTAATATAAGAACTGCTGACTTTATCGGTTCTACCAAAGCAGGTACCACTGCCATCCTTTCTGCTTGTGAGGCTGTACAAAGCGGCGCTTTGAGCAATGTCATGGTGTGCGCCTCTGATTGTCGGCTGAGCAAGCCTGGTGGTCCTCAGGAGCATCTTTACGGTGATGGTGCAGCAGCAGTCCTTTTGGGGAATGACGGGGTGATCGCGACTTTTGAGGGTTTCTATTCTGTTTCGTATGATTTTCCTGACCGCTGGAAAGCAGCGGGCGAGAAGTTCGAGCATGCCTGGGAAGACCGGTTTATCAGGGATGAGGGCTATGTTAAGATGATACCCGAAGCGATTTCTGGGTTGCTGAAGAAATACAATTTAAACATTAAGGATTTCGCTAAAATCGCATTTCCTGGTATTTATGCCAGGGAACACGCTGCCATAGTTAAGCGGCTAGGTGCAGAGTCCAGCCAGATCCAGGATACATTGTTAGACAAGGTGGGTGATACGGGCGCCGCCTCTCCCTTGCTGATGTTGGTGGCTGCACTCGAGAATGCCAAGCCTGGAGACAAGATTCTGGTTGCCAGCTTTGGCAATGGCAGTGATGCTTTGTACTTTCAGGTTACCGAAGGCATAACAAAGCTTGGAGACAGGCGTGGAGTGAAGAAGCACCTAGCCTCAAAGAAGGAACTTGTCAGCTATGAGAAGTATCTTGCTTTCCGAAATTTGGCTCCTGTAGATATAGGTATGCGTGGTGAGATAGGTATTCGCACTCCTATGTCTGCTCTGTTTAGGGAACGAAAAGCGGTTCTATCGCTGTGTGGCTCTAGATGTAAACGCTGTGGCACACCCCAGTATCCGCCCCAAAGGGTATGTGTCAATCCTGATTGTGGCGCTGTTGATGAGATGGAAGAATATCGTTTTTCCGATAAGAAGGGAACTGTGTTTACTTATACGGGTGACAATTTGGCTGCAAGTGTTGACCCACCATCAATCTACGGGCTGGTAGACTTCGATGGTGGTGGACGGTTTTGGTTTGATTTTACCGATTGTGACCTTGATTCACTCAAGGTAGGTATGCCGGTGGAAATGACCTTTCGCAGAAGATATGTTGATGAAGCTACAGGTGTTTGCGGCTATTCATGGAAGGCAACACCAATACGAGCCTAATATACGAAATAAGAATAGGAGGGAGCAAAATGGCAGAGGGTATCAAAGATAAGGTAGCAATCATTGGGATGGGCTGCACCAAGTTTGGTGAGTTGTGGGATAAGAGTGCCGAGGACTTGATGGTTGATGCATTTAAGGAGTGCGTTGAAGATGCAGGTATAGATAAGAAAGACCTTCAGGCAGCCTGGTTTGGTGTACACTTTGAGGAACAGAGCGTGGGGAAGGGGGCTACGGCTTTGGCATTGGCGCTGAAGTTACCTTTTATCCCCGTAACAAGAACAGAAAATTTCTGTGCTACTGCCACAGAAGCTTTCAGAGGTGCATGTTATGCAGTAGCTTCAGGGGCTTATGACATTGTGCTAGCTTTAGGTGTGGAAAAGCTTAAAGATACAGGGTATGGTGGTCTTCCTGGTGGTCCCGGTCTTATGGGGACAAAAAGCGCACTTATTATGCCTAAACTGACGGCTCCCGGGGCTTTTGCTATGATGGCTACCAGGTACTTTGCCGTTTATGGACTCAGCCCTGATGAGGGTAAGAGGATGTTAGCCAAAATATCAGTGAAGAGCCACTACAACGGAGCTAGGAATCCGAAGGCTCACCTGCGCCGCGAAGTGACCGAAGAGCAGGTAATTAATGCGCCAATCATCGCTTGGCCACTGGGGCTTTTTGATTGTTGTGGAGTCAGTGATGGTGCAGCGGCTGCTATTGTTACTCGTGCCGATATGGCTAAGAAATTTAGGTCTGACCCCGTATATGTGAAGGCACTCCAGATAGCTCTGAGTTCGGGTGAAGAACTGATGTATACCAAATGGGATGGTGCTCATGTCGAGACCGGCTACCGGGCTGGGGTATTAGCTTATAAAGAGGCTGGAATAAAGAATCCGCGTGAGGAAATAAGCATGGCTGAAGTGCATGACTGTTTTTCTATCACTGAAGCAGTGACCATGGAAGACCTGCAGTTCAGTCCCAGAGGTAAAGTCAAGGAGGATATTGAGGCTGGTCGTTTTAATCTAAACGGTGCACAGCCTATCCAGCCGGATGGTGGCTTGAAATGCTTCGGTCATCCCATTGGCGCTTCTGGTCTAAGAATGTTGTATGAGATGTATAAACAGTTGCAGGGCAAAGCTCAGTTGCCCGAGCGTCAGATCAAAAATCCCAAACTGGGTCTTACCCACAACATGGGTGGCTTTCCGGCAATGAATATCGTCAGTGTTGCTATAGTGGGACTGTAATTTTTTAAAATGGGTAAACTTCAAGGAGGTAAGTTATGACTGAAGGGTCCATCATCACAGATGAGTTAAAGAAACTGATAGGAGTTACAGGAGAGCCCATTATTTTTAAGGTTGAGGAGGGGGCAATACAGAGATATGCGCAGGCTATTGGTGACCCTAATCCCTTGTTCAATGACATAGAGAATGCCAGTAAGAACAAATACGGCAGGCTAATTTGTCCACCGGGCTTCACTGGCTGGCCAATCAAGGGTGGGGTCCGCATTTTTCAAATTGTAGATTCGCTTATCAAAGCCGGAGCACCATCTCGGTTGCTTGATGGTGGCGTTGAATTCGAATTTTTTGAACCTATTGGTGCTGGTGATGTGCTGACTGCCACGACTAAGATTGCTAACATGACTGAGCGAGAGACAAGAATGGGAAAGACTCTGTTTACTACCGTTGAGACCACTTTCGTGAATCAGGAGGGAAAAGTAGCACTCAAGAGTCGGTCAACGTTAATCCAATTCTGAAAATTGAGGAGGAGATATGGCGAAACAGCTTTATTATGAGGACGTGGAAGTAGGCACCGAAATTACCCCGCTGGCTAAAATTGCTACGACACGAATGCTGGTACAATGGGCGGGAGCAACTGGGGATTTTAATCCCTTGCACTACGAAGACGACTTTGCTAAAGCTATGGGTGTAGGTGCCCCTATTGTGCACGGTGCTTTAAAGCGTGCCTGGCTAGGTCAGTTAATGACTGACTGGATTGGTGAACAGGGAGTACTTAAGAAACTGTCTTGTCAATACCGAGGTATGGATTATCCGAGAAAAATGAAGACCATAGAAGAGCCGCATGAAGGTGAAACATGGTGGTGCAAAGGCAGGGTGACCAAGAAATATGAGGAAGGCGGCGAACACCTTGTTGAGTGTGAGATCTGGGTGGAGAATGGGAAAGGGGAAAAAACGACACCAGGCATGGCGCTCGTTGCATTACCATCAAGAAGTAAGAAATAAGGCAGTTCATATTGAAAGCTGATTATCAAGGATAGACTTTCCGCCGAGCACTAAGACATTTCAATGTTTTGGATAATGAAGACATATGGAGGAATGAACAATGGGAAAACTGGATGGAAAAGTAGCTGTCATAACTGGAGCAGCACGTGGTATAGGCAGGGCTGATGCGCTGTTATTTGCTAAAGAGGGCGCTGCTGTTTTGGTGAGCGACATCGATGAAGCTCCGCTGCAAGAGGTTGTCAGGGAGATAAGGGCAGCGGGTGGGAAGGCTGAAGCCTGCGTAGGTGACGTCACCAAACCTGAAGATTGCCAAAAGATGATGGACATGGCAGTGCAGAAGTTTGGCAAGATCGATATCCTCGTTAATAATGCTGGCCTTACCAGGGATGCCTTGATACATAAGATGACTGATGCCCAGTGGGATTCTTGTGTTAATATTAGTCTCAAGGGGACTTTCAACTGTATTAGGGCGGCTTCTCAGTACATGATGAAGGAAGGGCATAACGGTAGGATAATTAATGTAGCCTCTGTGGCTGGTCTGATGGGAAATATAGGTCAGATCAACTATGCTGCTGCTAAATCTGGTCTTATAGGGCTCACCAAAACTGTTGCTAGAGAATGGGGGAGGTTCGGCATCACTTGCAACGTTGTCGCATATGGCTTTGTTGATACCCGCCTGACCAGGGAAAAAGAAACACAGCATGAAGAAGTGGGTGGTGAATTGGTCGGGATACCCAAAAAGGTTAGAGATATGGTTCTCCTGCAGGTCAAACCGATGACCCCTGAAGATGCGGCAAAGCCAGTTCTGTTTCTGGCTTCAGATGATGCTGCCTTTATTACCGGACAAGTGCTAAATGTTTCTGCTGGTATGTACATGTAGTTTTTGCAGTTATGGTCCGTGTACCTACTACCACCTGAGCGATAGAATGGTGGAATATATAGTGTGACCTGCCGCATCGATGCAACAATTGAAAGTGGAGACATCGACTATTTCCATAAATTGTGGCATATCGTAGGTACCACAATACGTTAGACTCATGTTCACATGCATCCCTATGTTTATTTGACTGCGATATTTGACATAATGAAAGCAGGTCCAAAAGTGCCGCATTGCGGTTAACTAAGCTTTAGGAGGCTGAGAATGGATTTCAGGCTCGGTGAGAAGGAGAAAAGTCTCATTGAAGAGATTGCTCAGTTCGCAAAAAAGGAGTTACCGGAAGGCTTCGTTGGAGCTCATCTTATTGACCAAGAGTTTCAGGACTTTGAATTCGAGATATCTATGTCTAGGAAACTAGCCCAGAAGGGATGGTTGGTGATGAGTTGGCCGAAGGAATATGGAGGGCAGGGTGCCTCTTTAATGGAACAGACAGTATATGAGATGGAGGTAGCTTACTGGAGAATCCCAGGTGCGTGGATGGGGATAAGTGGGACTCAATGGGTGGGGCCCTGTCTGATGCTATTTGGCACTGAGGAGCAGAGAAAGAAATATCTTCCCCTAATTGCATCAGGGGAGCGGGATGGTGTCTGGTGCACGGGCTATAGTGAACCGAACGCAGGGTCTGACTTGGCCAATCTTCAAACCCGTGCCGTAAGAGAAGGCGACTATTATATCATCAATGGTCAGAAAGTATGGACTAGCAAGGCTCATCATGCACGATGGTGCTGGCTTCTCGCCAGAACGGATCCCGCAGCTTCCAAGAAGCACCGTGGACTTAGCCTCTTCATCGTGGACATGAAGAGCCCAGGGGTTACAGTTAACCCCATATTGAATTACTATGGTCGGCATCATTTCAACGAGGTATTCTTTGATAATGTAAAGGTTCCGGCTTCAAATTTGGTGGGTGAGGAGAATAGAGGATGGTATCATTTAATGCAGGCGCTTGCCTTCGAAAGACGTAGCGTGGCGCCACTAGCCTATGGGAGTTCAAGGAGGCTATTGGAAGAGCTGGTCAATTATTCCAAAGAAACGATGTACGGCGGTAAACTGTTGAGCCAGAATCCCGATATTCGCCATAAGTTGGCTGAGATGGCAATAGATGTGGAGGTAGTTAAGCTATTTGCCTTCCAGTTTGCTTGGAGAGTGACTCAGGGTGCAATCCCAGTGTATGAGTCATCGAGAAACAAGATCATGGGCGATGATGTCCTTAGGCGTCTAGCCATCAGCGGAGCGGAGATTTTGGGGGTGTATTCTCAGGTCGACCCGAATTCAAAGTGGGCTAAGCTGAATGGGGTCATTCAAGGTGCTTATCTCGGTTTCCCAGGTAATATGATTGCTGCTGGAACCGCCGAGGTGGAGAAAAGCATTATAGCTCAGTTTAAGCTTGGCTTACCAAAGTCCTATTAGAACTGTGCAGGAGGTTAGCATGGACTTCAGCTTTACAGAAGAGCAGGAAATGCTTCGAACCATGGCAAGGGACTTTCTGTCCAGAGAATGTCCTAAGTCCAAGGTTAGGGAATTAGATAAGGACGAAAGGGGTTATGAACCTCAAATGTGGCGGAAGATGGCGGAATTGGGATGGATGGGGCTTATCCTTCCCGAACAGTATGGAGGAACAAACGCCAGATTTGTTGATTTAGTCGTTTTGATGGAAGAAATGGGGAGAAACATCTCGCCCAGCCCTTTCTTTTCCACTATTGCTCTGTGTGCCCTACCTATTTTAGAATTCGGCAATGATGAGCAGAAGTCTAGATTCTTGCCTCAAATAGCTAGGGGCGAGGCTATTTGGACTTTGGCTTTAATGGAGTCGTCGGCTAGTTATGAGGCTTCGGGGATAAACCTTGTCGCCAGTTTGGAAGATGATACATATGTATTGGAAGGTGAGAAGATATTTGTCCCCGATGCCCATGTAGCCGATCACCTCCTTGTGGTAGCCAGGACAAATAAAGGCAAAACACCGGAGGCGGGGATAACGGTATTCATAGTTGATGCTAAGTCTCCAACGCTTAGAAAGGAAAAGATACCTACCATGGCGGGAGACAAGCAGTTCCAGGTAATTTTCAATAGGAGCAAAGTCTCTAAGGCAGATATTTTGGGCGATGTGGACAAAGGCTGGGAAATAGTAAACTTCATCCTCCAGAGAGCTGCTGTCTTAAAATGCGCCGAGATTTCGGGAGCTTGCCAGGCTGTGCTTGACATGACCAGTGCCTATGCTAGAGAACGTATTCAGTTTGACCGCCCTATAGGTTCTTTCCAAGCAGTCCAGCACAAACTGTCTGATATGCTTGTTGATGTGGAGGCAGTTCAGTACCTTGTTTACCAAGCAGCCTTTGGTATAGACGAGGGTGACCCTTGTCAGTTGCACATTTCTGTAGCTAAAGCCAAGGCAAGCGAAGCCTACCAGAAAATCTGCATTGATGCAGTCACGGTGCATGGCGCTATTGGTTTTACTTGGGATCACGATATAGGACTGTACTACAGGCGTATAAAAGCGGCTGAGTTTGCTGCTGGAGATATAGGCTTGCACAAAGAGAAGCTAGCTGTAGAATTGGGACTGTAATCACCAAGGTATTGATTTGTTGTGTTATAATGTTTCGGTTTTTTCGGGCGTACCGTAAGTTTTTAAGTATCGGGGAAGCTGTGCCATGTTTACCCAATGAAAGCAGCGGAAGGGGGTGAAGGCAATAAGATAAAGGTCAAAGTTGTTAGAGCAAAGTTTTTGAACATAGAACAATGAAAGGAGCTTAGTAGCATTGTGAAAAGGACAATCTTATTGTTGGCTGTTTGTTTTTTGCTGATGGCGTTGATTCTCCCAGCCTGTGCCCCCAAGGCTGAAGAGGAATATGTTTTCAAAATTGCTGTTGTGGGTCCAATGCAATTCATCCAGGGCGAACAACACTGGATGGGTGCTACGATGGCTGCGGAGGAGATCAACAAAGCTGGCGGTATTAAGATAGGAGACAAAAACTATACCATTAAGCTAATAAAAGTGGACTCCAACGAAATCCTTGATGTGGCTGGTGCTGCATCTTCAGTGGAGCGGGTAATAACGGTGTATAAGGCGGATATGCTCATCGGAGGCTTCAGGACAGAGGCTGTGTTCCCGATGTCAGATGTGGCTATGGACTATAAGAAGATTTTCATCAATTGTGGTGCTGCCACTGCGGCACTTCAAAAACGAGTAAACGATGATTATAACCGCTACAAATATTTCTTCAAGGGTACTCCATACAATGAATATTTCTTGGTGACCACAGATTTCAAGATACTGGCAATGGTAGCTGCCATGTTGAAGCAAGAATTGGGCATACAGAAGGTGAAAGTTGCCATAATAGCTGAGAAGCTGGAGTGGGCTGAGGCGATGGTGGCTCTTGCCAATGCCAGACTACCGGCTATGGGATTCGAAGTTGTTGGCACATGGCGACCTTCGGACACCGCTACAGATGTGACCGCTGAGCTAACGGCAATCGCTGCCAAGAAGCCGCACATTATCTTTACCACCTTTTCTGGTCCAGTTGGTATTACTTATGCCAAGCAGAGGGGCGAACTTAAAATACCTGCTTGCTCTGTAGGCATCAATGTTGAAGGTCAGAAAAAGGGCTTTTGGGAGGCTACTGGCGGAAAAGGTAACTACGAGGCATTCTTAAATACCTACGCCGAGGGCGTCGCCATAACGGAGAAGACTCTGCCATTTTTCAATGAGTTTGTTAGAAGAACTGGTCAATTCCCGACATATACAGCAGCCACGTATGACGTGGTTCATTCCACGAAGTTAAATATTGAGGCGGCAGGTAGCTTTGACCCCGATGTCCAGGTGCCTATTATTGAGAAGCAACGTTATGTTGCCACTTCTGGTATATCGACCTATTATCAATTGGGTGAGAAACCGGTACCACCGAAGTGTGCCCATGATTTGGTATACGGTCCAGGGTTACTGACCGGTGTTGGTACCCAGTGGGTGGATGGGAAGTTGGTGGGAATATGGCCCAAGAAGGAGTACGGTACAGTTGATGACTATGGGGACTGGAGAATAGAGTATCCTGGGATTGTGGCATATAAGATACCGCCGGAGGTAATCGCTGAATTCAAGGGCAAACCGGCGGAGCCTGAACCCTCCAAGCCACCAGCACCTGCAACCAACGAGTATGTAAATGCTGAGTATGGGTTCTCCATAAAATATCCTAAGGAATGGAAGCCCCAAGAAGTGAAGCCACCAACAGTATTGTATGCTGTAGCTGCCACACAGGTCCCTGTGTTGAGTGTTAGCATCCGGAGTGAGGCAGGTTTTGCCGATGCAGTTAAAGCAGCTTTAACTGAAGCTGGCGGCTCGGACATCAAAATCGGAGCTGATAAAGAAGCATCTCTGGCAGATGGTACCAAGGCGTCTGTGGCTAAGGTTGATTGGGTGGTCAGGGGCTTTCCTGGTGAGACATACGCCCTGGGAGTGAGAAAGGGCGAAAAGTGGATTGTGGTTACTATAACTACCGTCTCCATGCTTGTTCCTTATGATGAAGCTAAGTTTTCAGAGATAGCTAAGAGTCTTCAGTTCAAGAAATAGTTAGTTGAAGGTCTGGTTCAGGTGACCCCGGGTGACACTAACCCCGGGCTCACCTGAACCAAAAAATAAAAAGCTGGTTTTGAAAAATCACTTTAGGTAAGCCATGATTCAGTCATTTGTGATTCAGACATTGATGACTGGAGGGGTGTATGCCCTGTTGGCTGTG